>Ga0179596_10000057_pt1 | contig 120519 bp, 96 predicted proteins | sample CZODoug1_1_08_16_FD_155494 | JGI IMG/M metagenome (GOLD analysis project Ga0179596, IMG submission 155494) | Vadose zone soil fungal communities from Angelo Coast Range Reserve, California, USA - CZODoug1_1_08_16fungal (Illumina Assembly) | ecosystem: Environmental > Terrestrial > Soil >... | reverse complement strand
CACTCGGCTCCCGAACGAGGAATGAATGACGAGCTGCATTCCGCCAGATTCGTCGAAGAATCTCTCGAAAATGACGGTATCGAGCGTCGGCAATCCATGCAAGGCGGCGCGGCCGGCAGAGAGATAGTCGATGAGCTGAGCCGCGGCGATCTCATCGACGCCCACCGCCTCCGTCAGCCACCGCGACGCCGTGCCGACATCCACATCGAGCCGCTGCGAGATTTCGGCGCGAAGGCGCGACACCGCCGCCGACAACTCATTGGTGCGGCTCGGCGCCTCGCCCAGCCAGAAAGGAATGGACGGCGGTTGCCCATGGGCGTCCTCCACGCGCACGGTGCCGCGCTCGACCCGCAGTATCCGATACGAGGTATTGCCCAGTTGAAATATATCGCCTTGCAAGCTCTCGACCGCAAAGTCTTCGTTGACCGTGCCCACCGCAAAGCCTTCGGGCTCGAGCATCACTTTGTAGTCGGCATTGTCCGGAATCGCGCCGCCCGAGGTGATCGACGTGAGGCGGGCACCCTTTCGCGGACGGAGAATCCCGTTGACGGCGTCGTGATGAACGAGGGCCCCATGGCGCCCACGGCGGGTGCTGAACCCTTGAGCCAACATGTTCACGCACTCGTCGAAATCCTCGCGCTTAAGGTCGCGATAGGGATGGGCGCCGCGAACGAGATCGAACAACGCATCCTCACCCCATTCCCGCGCTGCGACCTCGGCGGTGATTTGCTGAGCCAACACGTCCAAGGCATTGCAAGGGACGACGAGACGATCCAACTCACCCCGCCGCACTGCGTCGAGCAACGCCGTGCACTCCACGAGTTCATCCCGCGACAGCGGAAACAACCTGCCCTTGGAGGTCCCGCCGACGGCGTGCCCGGCGCGCCCGACACGTTGCAGAAACGCGTTGATCGAGCGTGTCGATCCGATTTGACAGACCAGGTCCACGTCGCCGATGTCGAGGCCAAGCTCCAATGACGCAGTAGCGACCAGCGCCTTCAGCTCGCCCCGCTTCAATTGCTGTTCGGCTTTGAAGCGACGCTCTTTGGCCAAGCTACCGTGATGCGCGGCCACGTGTTCCTTGCCTATTCGCTCGGACAAATGGCGCGCCACCCGCTCGGCGAGCCGCCGTGTATTGACGAAGACGAGGGTGGTGCGGTGTTCCCGAACGAGTTCCGCGAGCCGATCGTAAACCTGCGTCCAGGCTTCGCCGGACATCACGGGCTCGAGCGGCGCGGGCGGCAACACCAGCGCGAGATCGCGATTGCGCGCATGGCCGCTGTCGACGATGGCGCACTCATCCAGCCCGCGAGCCGTACCGATTAGAAAACGCGCGACTTCCTCTATCGGTGTCTGCGTCGCGGACAATCCCACACGCACCAATCGATGCCCGGTGAGCGCCTGTAAACGCTCCAGTGAGAGCGCCAGATGGGTGCCGCGCTTGTTGACCGCAATGGCATGAATCTCATCGACGATGACGGTACGGCAGGTCGACAGCATGGCCCGGCCCGAATCCGAGCCCAACAGTACGTATAACGATTCCGGCGTGGTCACCACGATGTGCGGCGACTTGCGCCGCATGCGTGCGCGTTCGGACGGCGAAGTGTCGCCGGTGCGCACGATGGTGCTCACGTCCACATCGGGCAGTTCGCGAGCGGCAAGTTCCCGGCGAATGCCGGCCAGCGGCGCTTCCAGATTTCGGTGGATATCGTTCGACAACGCTTTCAACGGCGAAATATAGAGCACCCGGGTCTCGTCCGGCAGGGGGCCCTCGCTGCCCTCCTTGACCAATTGGTCGATCACCGCCAAGAAAGCGGCCAGCGTCTTGCCGGAACCGGTCGGAGCCGCGACCAACACGTCGCGTCCCGCCTGGATGGCGGGCCACGCCTGTACCTGCGCCGGCGTGGGTGCATCGAAAGTACGCGCGAACCACGCGGCAACAGCGGGATGGAACGATTCGAGAGCGCTCATGACTCACCGAGGGGGGAGATCGGAATGATACGCTGCCACGCCTCGGCAACCAAGAGTAGACTCCGGCATCGTAACCGCCCTTGAGAGGCAGAAGCGCGTGGTGGGGGATATGGCCGACGAGCGACATGATTGGTTTCTGAATCAAGTGTTCCGCCACCGCGCGGCATTGCACCGCTACCTGCGCAAATTCACCTCCGGCGCCGAGGACGTTGAAGATCTGGTGCAGGAGACCTACGTCCGGATGTACGCGTTGCAAGACTATCGGAAGATCGACTCGCCGCGAGCGCTGCTGTTTCGCATTGCACATAACATGGCCATAGAGCGGGCACGGCGCCAATCCACCCAAGCAACCGATAGTGTGGGGGATTTGGAAAGCTTAAGCGTCTACTCTACAGAGGCCCCCGCGGATGAGCAGATCGACGCGCGCCGGCGCTTCGAATCGTTCTGTGCCGCCGTAGACCGCTTGCCGCCGCTGTGCCGGCGCGTCTTCGTGCTGCGCAAGGTGTACCGGCTGTCGCACGACGAGATTGCGGAAGTTCTTGGCGTATCCCACAGCACCATCGAGAAACACGTGGCCAAGGGCTTGCTTCGCTGCAGAGACTACATGCGAGCAACGGGCTGGATGGAAATGACGGAGGCGAGCAATCTTTTGGCACCGCAGCGCCGGGTGCGTGACGGCGGGCAAAGCGAATGAGCGACATTCTCAAATTACGTACTCGGGCTGAAATCGACGAAGAAGCCGCGGTGTGGGCGTGGCGCATGGATTCGGACGCAGTGAGTGCCGCCGACCGGCAGGCATTCGCGTCATGGCTGCGGCGCGACCCGCGCCACCGCAGCTCATCCGAAGAGCTGTCCCGCGTCTGGGCGGCTTTGAACGGTCTCGCGGAAGCGAAGCGAGACGAGAAAATCGCCACCTTCGCCGACCTCGGCCTCGCAGCCCAGCACCGGCGAGTATGGTGGGCAGCCGCGGCAGCCGTGCTCGTCATGGCCGTTGCCGTCCCCGCTTGGCTGCAAAAGGGCAACGAATTGCAAACCATCGCGACGGCCGTCGGTCAGCGGCGCAACGTCACCCTGGCGGACGGCTCCATCGTCACGCTCAACACCAATACCATCGTCGAAACGAATTTGCGGCGCCACTCCCGAGAGATCTATCTTCGTAAGGGGGAGGCTCACTTCCAAGTAGCGCATGATAAGTCTCGGCCGTTTCTGGTGCATGCAGGCGATGCGGTGGTGCGGGCGGTGGGCACCGAATTTGAGGTGCGATTGCTCACCGATCAGCACGTGGACATCATGGTCAATGAAGGCCGAGTCGAGGTGCAAGCGACGGCGCCGGAGTTGGGAGCGACGGTCATCGGGAGGGCCAATCGACCACCGGCCGCGCTGCGCGCGCTCCGCGCGGGCGAGCAGCTTTCCACCGCCACCGCCGACTACTCGGTGAGACCGGTAAGCCCCGAGCAATTATCCAACGATATGGCGTGGCTTGGGGGCGCGATCATTTTTGACGGTAAGCCGCTGGGTGAGGCAGTCGCGGAAATCGAGCGCTATACGGAATCCAGAATTGTCGTTGCGGATCCGCGGATCGCCGCTCTGCTCGTCGGCGGCCGTTTTAGAACTGATAATGTGCAGGGATTCTTTGATGCGCTGCAATCGGCATTGCCGGTGTCGATCCGGCGCGCGCCCAACGGCCTGATATACATCGACCCGCGGCAATGACGCATGGCGCCCACCTGTCGGGCGCCAACGTCTCTGCGCTTCCTGGCGACCGCGTGTTGGGCGTTAACGTATGGGGCGCTCATGTATCTGCGCTGACCTAGCTGCGTTGACGCGTCTGGTGCTACGGGTCTGTCACATAGTGCCCCGTCGTTGGCACGCCCGGCAGCCGGTAGGAGCCACCACCTCACTCCCTCACTCCCTCACTCCCTTCTCCCTCCCTGATTCGAATCGACAATGGCGGTTCTTGTTCGCTCAACCGTCTATTGATAACAACGCTCGCCCCGCGCTGGCAGTTTGCAGCGACGGAGGTGGGAATGACGGGGGAAGTGTGAATGCGCGCGCTGCTGCTTTTCGATTGCTTGGTGCTGACATTGATCGGTGCACAGGCGTATGCGGAGGGCTCCCTGCGCCATTTCGATATCCGGTCCCAATCTGCCGCACCGGCTCTCAATGAGTTTGCGCGCCAAGCCGATATCACTCTGGTGTTCTCGTCAACATTGGTGGCGAAACATCAAACTCCCGCCGTCCGCGGAGACTTTACCGTCATCGATGGGCTTACAAGATTGTTGGATGGCACTGGCTTGTCCTTCAATCAACTGAGCGCGTCGACGATCGCCATTAACGCACCGAGCGTTGCGGCGGATTTCATGGAGCCGCCGACGAGTGGCTTAGACACGGCCACAGAGGCGGCCGACAACGACAGGCAGAGTAAAGGGGAGACGACTATGAACCATCGAGGATTTTTCACACGCGTAGCGGGTTTGTTCGCGCTCAGCGGCGCGTTACTGACCGGCGGACATGCCATTGCCCAGGATACGGCGCAGACGGCGGCCGAACCGGCGGCGGCGGGAGACTCCAGTGCCGCCAAAAGCAGTTCGCTTGATGAGATCGTGGTTACCGGAAGCGCTGAATCCAAGGGCATCAAGAAGCTCGATGCCAGCTTCTCCATCACCACGGCCAGTCTGGAAGAGATTCGCGACGCCAATCCATCGAGCTCCGCGGATCTGCTCAAAATCGTGCCAGGCATCTGGGCCGAGTCGAGCGCCGGCGCCGCGGGTGCGAATATCGAGTTGGCCGGCTTTCCGGGCGGCGGAGACGCACCCTACATAACTTACGCGATCAACGGCTCGCCGATATACCCGGCGTCCACACTGTCCTTCATGGACAACTCCTCGCAGTTTCGCCTCGATGAGAGTGTCGAGCGCGCCGAAGTACTGCAGGGCGGCCCCGGCGTCGTGCTGGCCAACGGACAGCTGGGCGCCACCGCGAACTTCATACTGCGTCAGGGCACGGCGACGCCCCATGGCGATCTCGGGATCACCTACGGCTTTGAAGGCATGTACCGCGTGGATGGCTTCTACAGCGGACCGTTGGCCCAGGACTGGTTCGCCAGCATCGGCGGCTTTTATCGCAATTCCAACGGCATTCGGAACTCGCAGTATCCCGCGGATGACGGCGGTCAGCTCACGGCCACCATCACGCATACTTTGGACAGCGGAACTATCATGTTCTTCGCCCGGGATCTCAACGACAAGAATTTGTTCATCACGGACATTCCGGTATCCGTCACCGGCACGGGCAGCAGCCAGAGCGTCTCAGCCTTTCCGGGATTCAATCCCAACACCGGGACCTTCGCCGGCAGCGGCCTGCGCAGCATTTCGGTTCAGGAAACCCCCGGCGGCGCTCCCATCACCGCCGATCTGGCGAAAGGCCGCGGCGCCAACTTGCACATGTTCGGCAGCGACCTGGATTTGCAGCTCAACGACGCGATCTCGCTGTCCAACAAGCTGATGTACTCCGCCGGCGAGGTGGATTGCTACTGCCTGTTCAACAACCTTCCGCCCCAAACCTTGAGCTCCTTCATCAGCAGCCAAATCACTGCGGCAAATGCCAATACGGCCATTACCAGCGTGGCGGGACCTGCGACCAGTGGCACGGCGACCTTGGTCGGTACGGGCGCCGCCGTCAATCCCAACTCCTACGTGGCCTCGATGGGTTTCTGGATCGTGCAAAAGCAGATCCAGTCCTTCACCGATGATCTGCGCTTCACCTTCGACTTAGGGTTTGGCGACAAGCTGACGGTGGGCGGTTATCTGGCCACGTATTCATCGGACGATCACTGGTGGCTGGGCAACAATCAACTCATCACCGGCACTCAGAATGCGCAATTGATCGACCTTACTCTCAACAACGGCGTCAATGTCACCAATCCGGCCGGCCAGCTCGGCGCGTCGTTCTTCACGCTGAATGAAAATTGGAGCGGCCGGAACACGGCGCTGTTCGCCTCCGATCAGTGGAAGTTCGGGCCGTGGCTGCTCGATGCCGGCTACCGCATCGAACAGCAGGTAGACCACGGCTCCATCGAAAATGACACGGCCACGAATCTCGATGCCAATCCGCTGAATCTCTACAACAAGGGCATCAGCGTGCCCAATGGCACCTTCAATCAAGGCGTCAATTGCGACACGTCGGGCGGCAAAGAATGCACCGAATACAACCACACCTTCGGCTCGTGGAGCATTGGCGCTAACTATGAGATCACTCCGCACATGTCGGCCTACGGGCGCATCAACGAAGGCTTGCACTTCCCCGGCTTCGATGATCTGCGCAACGGTCAGCCGCAAACGCAGCACATCAAGAACTATGAGGTGGGCTATCGTGTACAAACCGGTACGTTCTATGGCGTCGTCAGCGCCTGGCATCGCATCTTTACCGGTGTGCCGTTTTCGCAGTTCACTGCCGCCGGCACCACGATCACGGCGACCTATGGCGCCAAATCGTCGGGCGCCGATTTCGAAGCGCGTTGGGAGCCCATTCCACATTTGAGTCTCGACCTGAGCGGAGATTGGCAGCGTGCTCTTTATGCCAGTTATTCCTCGGCCACCGCGGGCGGCGCCGACTACACCGGCAACTACCTGCAGCGCCAGCCTCGGCTGCAATTCCGGCTCACGCCGGCCTACGAAGTGCCGATGGACTTCGGTGCCCTGCGCTTCTTTATGACTTACACCCACGCCGGCCTGCGTTACGAGGACATCGCCAACCAGCAGATCCTGCCGGCCTATTACACGCTCGATGCGGGTGCCGTCGCCGAGGTCGGTCAGCACTTCGAAATGCGTCTGCAGGGCTCCAATCTCACCAACCAGCTCGGGCTGACCGAGGGCAATGCTCGAATTGCGGTGGGCTCTGGCTCGGGCATCAGCAACAACTTCGAGATGGCGCGACCCATCTTTGGCCGCGAAGTCAACGTGCAGCTGCGCTACAAGTTTTGATTCCATCGTAAGTCGGGGGCGTGGCCTTGAACCTAAGGCCACGCCCCAGCGGAGGATGCATGACTCGAGCCTTGGCAGCGGGATCGCTGTCGATCCTGTTGCTACAAGGCGTGAGCGCAGCGCCCACGCGTGAACCGGCGATCGACACGTTCGCGTTGACCGCTACTCATCGAAATTTCGATAATTACTATCCTACCTATCTCGCCAATGGCTACTGGTCCATGGCCAGCTCGCTGCTGGGAACCGCCGCAACGCCGGCGCAAATGATCGGCGTGATGGATTACACGGCGAACGACGTATCGCGGCCCGCGGCAATTCCGAGTTGGAACGAAATCGACTATTCCGACGGTGCCGAATGGCTCAACGCGGGTCCCGTAAGCACGCAATCACACACGGGTTACACGCAGACGCTCGACATGCGGGGAGGACTGCTTCGGACTCGTTACCGGTGGCGCAGCGCTGCGCATGTCACCGATGTGTCGGTGACCAGTTTCGTGAGCCAAAACGCGCCGCATCTTGCCGCCGTGAGTTTGAAATTGATACCCCGATTCAGCGGCCCTATACGCCTGCGGTTCACGCTTCGGTCGCCACCCGCGCCGCAACGCCTGCCGCTTGCCGAGATGAGCGCAGAGCAGTTCAACGCGGCCGCGGCTGCCAACAACAACCCCGACCTGGCCGCCGGCGGCAATCGGAACGCCATTTGGTACTCGGGTGAGACCGCTATCACTCGGATGGGCAGCGACGTCACGGCGAATACCCTCTGGATCGAAGGAAAAGCGCTCGGCGGCCGCACCTTGGAATTGGGTGCCGCCGTTGCCCTGCCCAAAGAACTCGAGGCGCGGCGCACCACTGCCAGCCAGTCAGGCAATGCCGTCGTTCTGGAAGTTTCGGGTCGCGTGCGGCGCGGCCACTTCTATCGATTCACTAAATACATAGCCGCGTCTGCCGAAGGTTGGGAACTAGGCGGTGACCACGGCGCCGGCGCCCGCAATGCAGCTGCCGCCGTCCGCGCCCGCGGCGACGGCCTTGCCTCTCTACAGGCCGCGCATGAAGCGGCGTGGCGCACGCTGTGGCGCAGGGACATTCTCGTGGGCGGCAATCCCGAGCTCCAGCGCACCATCCATTCCGACCTTTTCTATTTGCTCGAGAACTCAGCGCCGGATACGAGTTGGCCGGCATCTGCCTGCGGGTTCAGCAGCAATTATTTTGGCCATGTGTTTTGGGACAACGACCTGTGGGTCTACCCCGCGCTGTTGTTGTTGCATCCGCAGCGTGCTCGATCGCTCATAGCATTTCGACAGCGAACCCTGCCCCAGGCTCTCGCCCGCGCCACGTCCCACGGATTTGCGGGCGCCATGTATCCCTGGGAGGCCGATCCAGGGAACGGTGATGACGTGACGCCCCGATTTGCGGTCGAGAATGCGGATCGGGAGATTCATGTGAACGGCGCCGTCGCGCTGGCGCAATGGCAGTATTATCTTGCCAGCGGCGACCGGACGTGGCTTCGCGATCGCGCGTTTCCCGTGATCAAAGCCGTGGCGGATTTCTGGGTGAGCCGAGCGACGCACAATTCGGCAGCACAGCGCTTCGAGTTGCTCGACGTGACGTCTCCCGAAGAAGACTACACCCACGTCAACAATGAGATCTATACGAATGTCGTGGCGCAGCGCAGCCTGAAGGCGGCAATCGCCGCAGCGACAGTGCTCGGCGTTTCGCCCGATATACGCTGGCACGACCTCGCCTCCGGATTGTATCTCCCCACCGTGGGGGTCGACGGCAACTATTTCGATTTCGATCCGACGACAGCACATGACAAAACCACATCCTGGATGGCTACGTCGGTACCCATGCTCAGCATTCCGGCACTGGACTTCGATTCCGATCCGGATACGCGACAAGGCTTGCTTCGCCATTCGCTCGACGCCATTACACCGATACGCGGGCGGGCCAATCAAATGGTGCTGGTGATGCTCGCTATTCAGGCGGCAGATGCCGGCGACGCGCGCTACTTCAGCGATTTCATAGGCGGCCGCGGGGGCGCGAGCGATCCGTTCCTGAAGCAGCCATTCAACGTGCGCAGCGAAACGCCGCAGAACGATAGTATTTACTTGCTGGCCAGTTCCGGCGGCTTCATCCAGGGCTTTCTGTTCGGGCTGAGCGGCCTGCGCATCGAAGAGCAGGGCCTTGTCGCACGATTCCCGGCCAGTCTGCCCCAGCGGCTTACCTACCTTAAACTAAGGCACATCGCATTTCGCGGCAGGACGGTGGATGTCATGATCTCAAGGCAGCCATCCGGCCGAGTGGTTCGGAAAGTTACCGGAAGAATAGACAATGGCTGATCATTTAGTAGGACACCCCATTTTGGACAGACACCCCCAGGACCGACGTTCCTTTGGTCGGCTTTTCACACGCTGTATTGCGATCGCCGCTTTCCTTTCCGCGGTGCTGCCGGCAACGGCTGCTCACTCCCGAGATGCAGAAGCCCCCGAGCGAGCCTCACCGCAGACATTATTCCAAGAATTGTTTGTCGCGGCACAGACGCAGCGTATTTTTCCTGACGGCAAAACCTTTGCCGACGCGGTACCCAACGAGGCGCCGGATCGCGTTCTGGCTGAATACCGCCGACAACAGCCGCGTTCGCGCGATGCGCTGAAAAATTTTGTCTACGCTCACTTCACCATGCCGTCTGAAATCACGGCCGCCGCCGCACCTGCTGGTCCCGTGGCGTCCAACGATGAGTCCATCACCTCGCACATCGATCGCCTGTGGGACTCGCTCACCCGCACCACCACGACCACACCGCCCTATTCTTCACTGCTGACGTTGCCAAGCCCGTACGTCGTGCCGGGGGGACGCTTTCGCGAGATGTACTACTGGGATTCGTACTTCACCATGCTGGGATTGGTGCAAAGTGCCCGGCACGATCTGGCGGAAGACATGGTGCGCGACTTCGCCTACTTGATCGATACCTACGGTCATGTGCCGAATGGCGCCCGCACTTATTATTTGAGCCGCTCGCAGCCACCCTTCTTTTTTGAAATGGTGGCTCTGCTTTCCCCCGACGACCCGCCCGCGGCCTTCGCGCAATATCTACCGCAGCTTCGGCGTGAATACGCATTCTGGATGCGCGGTGCCGAAGGTCTCGGCAAAGGCTCGGCCCGGTTCCGCGTGGTGGGGCTTTCCGACGGCTCCATTCTCAACCGATTTTGGGACGATCGAGATACGCCGCGCGACGAATCGTACGCCGAAGACACGGAATTGGCGCGGGACAGTCACCGCGAACCGAAGCGGCTGTACCGTGATATTCGCGCAGCAGCGGAAAGCGGCTGGGATTTCGGATCGCGCTGGTTCGCCGATGCGCACCGACGCGCCACGCTCGATACCACGGAAATCATTCCGGTCGATCTCAACAGTTTGCTGTTCGGGCTGGAGCAAGCCATCGGCGCGGGCTGCACGCGCGCTGGCAACGCCGCGTGTGCGCTGGAGTTCGACGGCAGAGCGAAGCGGCGGCGCTCGGCAATCGATCGTTATCTTTGGGACGCGCAGGTCGGCGCTTACCTCGACTATCGGTGGACGCACCGCGAACGTGTACCGCGAATGTCCGCTGCCACCCTCTACCCGCTGTTCGTCGCACTGGCCTCGGAGCCGCAGGCTGCGTCAGTTGCGCGAGCCGCGGAGCGAACGCTGCTCAAATCCGGCGGCATCGTGACGACGCCTCTCGATACCGGACAGCAGTGGGACTATCCCAATGGCTGGGCGCCGCTGCAATGGATCGCCATCGACGGTTTGCGCCGCTACCGGCAAAACGCGCTTGCCGCCACCATTGCATGCCGGTGGATGAGCGGCGTCAATCGCCTGTACCGCGAGAGCGGCAAGTTGGTCGAAAAATACGACGTGGTGGATACCGGTCGGCGCGGTGGCGGCGGCGAATATCCTACGCAGGATGGCTTCGGCTGGACCAATGGCGTGATGCGCAAATTGGTCGCGCTGTATCCGGCGGAATCGAAATTCGAGACTGCCGCCGAATGCCCCGCGGATCCTCGAGACACAGCCCGGAATTAGTCGAGCTGGGTTTGCTGCGCCGCAGCATAACACCCCGTATTAGTACTAGTCACCCTCGATGATCCAACCGCGGGCCTGCGCCGCATCCAGGAATTCGATGACGTCAGCGGCGCGCATACCGCCTCCGGATCGCAGCATCGCGTCGATGACCACACGGTCCTTGCTGCGCGATCCGTCGCACAGCTCGAGAATGGCGAGAGCGTGCTGATTCAGATGGACTTTCCCCGCCGTCAACACCAGCAGCGTTGGGGTGGATGGCGCACCATCGCGGCTGAGTTCGATGCCGGGCGCGAGTTTGAGGAAGTGGCGTCCAGGGCCGGAGTAATCGCGGTTGTGAACAGGGACCATAACCTGCCGGAGCAAGCAGGTTGCATGCCATCTCGCGTTACAGACCCCGATGCGTGATACGCAGCCGCCTGCAGCGCCGGTAGAGCGTGCTGCGGCTGACCCGCAGCACCGTGGCGGCGCGGGCCATGTTGCCCTCGGTGCCTCGAATGGCCTTGACCAGCGCCTGCCGCTCGGCCGCCTCGATCGGCGACAGCGACTGGCCCCGGTCCGAGGCGTCTGAATCGGCGGCGTCCAATTCCGGCGCTTGCGATTCTGTGGCGAGCGCGGCTGAAGCGCCATTGCGGACTTCGCTGGGCAGGTCTCGGAGACGCACCACGCCGCCGTCGCAGATAGCGAGCGCCGTGCGGATCACATTGCGCAATTCACGAATGTTCCCGGGCCAATCGTAGTCCAGCAAGCATTGAAACGCATCGGTTTCGATGGCCACCGGCCGCCCGTCATTGGCTTCAGCGCTCAGCAGTTTTCGCATGAGCTGTTCTTTGTCGGTGCGATCGACCAATCGCGGCAGTTCGAGCGTGATGCCGTTGAGCCGATAGTACAGATCCTCGCGAAACTGGCCGCGCGCGATCATGGAGCGGAGATTTTGGTGCGATGCGCATACCACCCGCAAATCCACTTTCATCGGCTTTTCCGCACCGAGCGGAACGACCTCATGCTCCTCGAGCACGCGCAAAAGACGTGTCTGCAGCGCCAATGGCATGTCGCCGATCTCGTCGAGGAACAGCGTGCCGCCCGACGCTTGTAAAATCGTGCCCTTCATGCCTTCGCGCCGCGCGCCGGTAAATGCGCCGGATTTATAACCGAACAACTCGCTTTCGATCAGAGATTCCGGAATCGCCGCGCAGTTGAGCGCGATGAACGGAGATCTGTCGCTTGCCGCGTGCAGCGCCCGAGCGAACAATTCCTTGCCCGTACCGGTCGCGCCTTGAATCATGACGGATACGGCGGAGTGAGCGACGCGACGCGCGCTACGCACGATTCGCAGCATCTGAGGATCCTCGCCCGCAAGGTCCTCGAGCACGAGCACGTCCTTGACGCTGGGCGGCGGTTGGAGCTGCATCACGTCGGATCCGCGCGAGCTCCGAACGCGGTACTTCGAAAATCCGACGTCCGTCGCCTCATGACTGAGGCTCGCGAAATACCGTCTGCCCAAGACTGCGTCGCGAACCGGCCACAGCCCCACCGCGCTCGGCGAGACCGGATCCATCATCTCCTCGGCACGCATGTCGAATATTTCGTCGATGCGGCGACCGATGAGCTCGCAACGCTGCCCAACGCCGAGCAACCGCATTGCCATGTCATCCGCAGCGATGACGGTCGCGTCGCTGGCCAACGCCAATGCGCCATCATGCTGCAGATTGACGAATTCCGGACGCGCATGGAAACGCAATACGCTGCTGCGCTGAAAATGGCGCAGAAAAAGACATTTTTCGATCAGCTTCGCCGACAGGTGGACGAGCGCCATCACATGGGTCTGGGTATCGCGGGTGCCTTGCGCGTTCAAGGTTGACGCATCCAATACCGCGACCAGCGATCCATCGGGATCGTGAATCGGCGCGGCGGTACAGGAAAGTCCAATGTGACACGAGCGGAAATGCTCGTCGCGGTGCACGATGATGGGCCGGTTCTCGGCGATACAGGTTCCCATCCCATTGGTACCCTGACGCAACTCGCTCCAATCGGCGCCGAGCTGCAATCCCGCCATCCGAAAAGTCTCGAGGATAGTAGGGTCGGCCTTTTCGTATAGCACGATGCCGCCCGCGTCGGTCAACAGTAGCGCGCATCCCGACATAGCAATATGGTCGTAAAGCCAGTCGATTTCAGCAGAAGCGACCTGAATGAGATACTCATGTCGATCACGGTATTCCTTCAGCGTGTTGCCATCGAGAACGAACGGTTCCTGATTGCGCGCAGGATCCAGTGAATAATCGATCATGCAGCGCCGCCACGAAGCGCCGATGGCCGAACTGATCGGTGATTGTTGCGCCATGTCGGCGCCACCGTGCACGAAGCCGACCACCGTGGCAGCGTGCTGCGATTCGATTTGATTGGACATCGGGAACTCCCCCACCGGCCAGCCGCTGATCCTTCGCAACAATTATTGTGTGGCGCCAAAAGCAGCATCGCGATCCGACTGTCAAAAGTCAAATGAAGCAACGCTGGCAACCGTAGCGCGACATGTCGCACATCCGGCACATGCCAACTATGCGCTCTGGCCCGAGTTTACGAAAGGGAAAATACACGCGCATAATGCCGCGCCAGGGGATATGGAAAACCTAAAAGCTGGCGCCGTCAGTGCCGCGCGTGGGGTGATGCTTGCGCCGGATATTCGCCGTTGCGCGCGTGCAGGGGCGGCCCGTTCAACGTGTCAGCCCGCAACCGCGCAAAGCGTCCGATTCGAGATCGCGAAAATCCTTGGCCAATTTTCTACCGCGGTCCGAATCCCGAAAGATTGCCCCGCCCGCGCCCGGCAAAGTGGCGTATTTCGCGAATGTCGACGCTTCCACGAAGTCATCGTAGGCCAATGCGTTCGCTATGCGGTCGATCGCGCACGAGCACTGGTACAAGGCGGCGAGTTTGCCGCCATTTTTCCCCACGCATTCGTTGACGTATTCGACCCGCGCAATGGTCGGGTAGTCATGGGCCAGCGCGTCGCGTGGGGCGGGCGAATCGCCGTGAGCGGGCTCGGCGGCCGCGCAAGTGGCCATGAATCCCATCAATACGAACATTGGGGGTAGGTGGCATAAGTATTGCAGTTTCATGGGCTCACTACTCCCGTGCTTTGAGGGGATGAAGTTTGATTGAGGAATTGAAATTTAAGGGGTTGAAAGATTGGTTGGTTAAATGTCGAAACTCACGATGAGGGACTCAATATGAAAACGTTTTACGCCCTTCCCATTCTGGGCGCTTTAGCTGTATCGACGTCATTATGCCTAAGTGGGATCGCTGCGGCGACGGACCTCGAAACAGACATGGGCAATCCGTCCAACTGGGCGTCTCAGGCTGGCGACTATGCGAATCACCGTCACAGCTCTCTCGATCAGATCAACGCCGGCAACGTGGCGGGCCTTCAGGTGGCCTGGACGATGTCGACCGGCGTGCTGCGAGGCCACGAAGGATCGCCGCTGGTCGTAGGCAACATGATGTACTTGCACACGCCATTTCCCAACAACGTATACGCGGTCAACCTCGCAGACCAAACGTACAAATGGAAGTACGAGCCTAAACAGGACGCCACCGTCGTGCCGGTGATGTGTTGCGACACGGTCAATCGCGGTCTTGCCTTTGGAGACGGCAAGATATTCCTGCAGCAAGCCGACACGACCTTGGTTGCGCTCGATGCCATGACGGGCAAGGTCGCTTGGACCGTCAAGAACGGCGATCCGAAAATCGGCGAGACCAACACCAACGCGCCGCATGTGTTCGGAAACGTGATCTTGACCGGTATTTCCGGAGGCGAGTTCGGTGTTCATGGTCGCATGCACGCCTATGACATCAAAACCGGGAAACTGCTGTGGAAGGCCTACAGCACCGGGCCGGATGATCAGCTCATTGTGGATCCCGCCAAGACCATGACCTGGACCAACGGCAAAATGGCGCCGATCGGCAAGGACTCGTCGCTCAAGACTTGGAAGGGTGACCAATGGAAGATCGGCGGCGGCACCACCTGGGGCTGGTATGCCTATGATCCGAAGCTGAACTTGGTGTACTACGGAACGGGTAACCCCAGCACGTGGAATCCCAACCAGCGGCCCGGCGACAATAAGTGGTCCATGACCATCTTTGCGCGTGATCTCAACACCGGCATGGCGAAGTGGGTGTACCAGATGACGCCCCACGACGAGTGGGACTTCGACGGCGTGAACGAAATGATCGTCGCGGACATCAAGGTGAACGGCAAGGACGTGCCTGCGCTGCTCCATTTCGATCGCAACGGGTTTGGCTATACCATGAACCGGGTCACCGGCGAACTGTTGGTGGCCGAAAAGTACGATCCGCAAGTCAACTGGGCCACCAAAGTCGACATGAAAACCGGGCGCCCGGTGGTCGACAAGAAGTTCTCTCCCGGTACCACAGGACCGGACGTCGACGTGAAGGACATTTGCCCGGCTGCGCTCGGATCCAAAGACGAGCAACCGTCGAGCTATGATCCGAAGTCGGGTCTGGTGTTCGTTCCCACCAATCACGTCTGCATGACGTACGAGCCGTTCCAAATCGAGTACACGGCGGGCCAGCCCTATGTGGGTGCGACCTTGACCATGTACCCGACGCCGAACAGCCACGGCGGCATGGGCAACTTCATCGCGTGGGATCCGGCGGCGGGCAAGATCGTGTGGTCGAAGCCGGAGCGTTTCTCGGTCTGGTCCGGCGCGTTGACCACCGCGGGTGATATCGCCTTTTACGGTACTCTCGAGGGATACGTCAAGGCGGTGAGCACCAAGGACGGCAAGGAACTCTGGAAGTTCAAGACCCCGTCCGGCATCATCGGCAATGTGTTCACGTACGTGTACAGCGGGAAGCAGTACGTCGGCGTGTATTCGGGCATCGGCGGGTGGGCTGGTATCGGCATGGCAGCCGGGCTCACCGAGGGGCACGAGGGCCTGGGAGCCGTCGGCGGCTACAAGGATTTGGCCAAGTACACCACGTTAGGCGGGTCTCTGTTCGTTTTTGCGCTGCCTGATTCGGCCAACCGAACTGCACGCGCGAACCCATAAGAGAGTTCTAGAGAAGTGTTCGAGGCCGTGTGTCCGTGGACGCGAAATGCGTACTCGGCCCACGGCCTCGGCTTGGAGAGATTAATGAGACGACGGGTATACTCGATGATGTCGATCGCAGTTGTGTCCGCTGCCGCCCTAATGGCCGGCCGGATCGATAATACCGCCCGAGCGGCGGATCAAGGTTCAGCGAAACCGTACACCGTGCAGGACGGCGACAAAGTCGATCCGAAGACGCTGGACGGTTGGAAAACATGGCGCGCGCTGGCGTGCGAACGCTGCCACGGCGCCGAACAAGAAGGTCTGGTGGGACCCTCCTTGGTCACCTCGCTCAAGACCTTGTCGAAAGAGGATTTCCATACGACGGTGATCAACGGCCGCCCCGAGAAAGGCATGCCGCCCTGGGGCGCCAGCGACATGGTTCAGAAGAACTGGGAAGGTCTGTATGCATATCTCAAGGGCCGGTCGGACGGCAGCATCAAGCCGGGCCACTTGTACCCCCTGGGTCGATGATGAGCGGACACATTAGCCCGGGGCGCGGCTTCGCCGTCTTCATGAGTTCCTGTCTGGCGCTGTGCACCTGCCAGGCCTTGGCCGGTCAGGGCGACGGCGTCCTCAAGGTATGCGCCGACCCCTCCAATCTGCCGCTCTCGAACGACAAAGGGGAGGGCTACGAGAACAAGATCGCGGAAGCCTTGGCGCACGACCTCAAGCTGCGCGTGGAGTACACCTATTTTCCACAACGCATCGGTTTCGTGCGCAACACGCTGCGCTTGAAGGACGAGCAATCGCAACAATACAAGTGCGATCTCATAATCGGTGTACCCAAGGAATACGAACTCACGGCCACCACTCAGCCCTACATGCATTCGACTTATGCATTGATCTTTTCCTCTCGCAGCGATTTGACCGGTTTGCGGACGGCGGAGGATTTGCTGAAGTTGCCGCGCGGCCAACTCGACGCTTTGCGCATCGGCGTCTTCACGAAGTCTCCCGGTGCGGACTGGCTGCTGAAAAACGGATTGGTGGACCGCGCGGTCAGCTACAGCCATCAGAATGGCGACGTCGACGAGTCGCCCGCACGAACCATCGAGCGTGATCTCGCCAACGGCCGAATCGACGCGGCCATCTTGTGGGGTCCGATCGCGGGTATGCTGGTCGAACAGCGTACCCACGAGCCGAAGTGGCGCGCCGTGCCGTTCGAACCCGATCCGAAGATCAAGTTCGATTACGAAATTTCCATGGGCCTGCGCAACGGCGAGAAGCAGTGGAAAGACACCCTGGATGCCTGGATTTCCGGGCATCATCCACAGATCGATTCGATATTGATGAGTTACAAAGTCCCGCTGGTCGACGCGACCGGCCATGTCAGTTCTAGTGTCAAAGATGGAAATTTATGAAAACCAAAGCTGCAATTGCTTACGCTGCCGGTAAGCCGCTCGAGATCGCCATGGTGGATCTCGAGGGGCCGCGCGCCGGTGAGGTATTGGTCGAAATCAAAGCGACCGGTATCTGCCATACCGATGAATTTACCCGCTCAGGGTCGGATCCCGAGGGCTTGTTCCCCGCGATTTTTGGGCATGAAGGAGCCGGCATCATCGTCGACGTCGGGGCCGGCGTGACGTCGGTCAAGAAAGGCGACCATGTCATTCCGCTGTATACGCCGGAGTGCCGCCAGTGCAAGTCCTGCACCTCGCAGAAGACCAATCTCTGCACGGCGATTCGCGCCACGCAGGGCAAGGGCCTCATGCCCGACGGAACCAGCCGTTTCTCCATCGGCAAGGAGATGATTCATCACTACATGGGTTGTTCGACCTTTTCGAATTTCACCGTGCTGCCGGAGATTGCGGTGGCGAAGATTCGAGAGGATGCCCCGTTCGACAAGGTGTGCTACATCGGTTGCGGGGTGACTACCGGGATCGGGGCCGTCATCAATACCGCGAAGGTGGAGCCTGGCGCCAACGTCGTGGTATTCGGCTTGGGCGGCATCGGTCTCAACGTCATTCAAGGGGCGAAGCTCGTCGGCGCGAACAAGATTGTCGGCGTCGACATCAATCCGAAACGCAAGGTGCTCGCCGAGAAGTTCGGCATGACTCACTTCGTCAATCCCAAGGAAGTAGGGGGCGATCTCGTTGCTCACCTCGTCGACATCACCGACGGCGGCGCGGACTACAGCTTCGAGTGCATCGGTAACGTCGACATCATGCGTCAAGCTCTCGAATGCTGCCATCGCGGATGGGGCGTTTCGGTGATCATCGGCGTCGCCGGGGCCGGCAAGGAAATTCACACTCGACCATTTCAGCTCGTCACGGGGCGGGTCTGGAAGGGCTCGGCTTTCGGAGGCGTACGCGGGCGCACCGGAGTTCCGAAGATCGTGGACTGGTACATGGAAGGCAAGATCAACATTGACGACCTGATCACCCATACGATGCCGCTAGAAAAAATCAACGACGCGTTTGAATTGATGCACTCGGGTGAGTCGATTCGAAGCGTCGCGATTTATTAACCAACAGAGGATTCAATTATGACTGTAAAGATTCACCCTGCCGTCGACAATGGCGTCAAGGCCGGAACCCCGGGCTATGCGGGCGGCACATTGACATGCAAGTGCACGACGGATCCCGTCAAAGTGACGATCGAAAGCGACGTGCTGTTCAACCACGTCTGCGGTTGCTCGCAATGTTGGAGACCGCAAGGCTCCCTGTTTTCGATGATCGCAGTCGTACCCACCGACAAAGTCAAAGTCGTTGCCAACGGCCAGAAGCTGAAGGTCGTCGATCCGACCAAGACCATTCAGCGTAATGCCTGCACGGTCTGCGGCGTGCACATGCATGGACCCATCGTGAACCCGAAGCACGCGTTCAACGGTTTGACCTTCGTGCATGCTGAGCGGCTCGACAAGAGCGGCTGGGGTGCGCCGGCATTTGCCGCGTTCGTCTCGTCCGTCATCGAAACCGGCACCAACCCGGCAGAGATGGAAGGGATTCGCGCGCGACTCAAGGAACTGAAGCTCGAGCCGTACGACGCCCTGTCGCCGCAATTGATGGATTTGATAGCGGCCAACAGCGCGAAAGTGAACGGCGTGGCGAAACCCGCAATGTCGTAAGGTCAGAAGCCGGTACGTAAAGGCGGGTATCTCGCGATACCCGCCTTTTTTATGCTTGTGGAGAAGGAACTGGGTCTGCGCCTTCCGGCGAACGCAGACCCTTTGTTTGCAGACCCTTTCGATCAGAACGACATGAAAGCGCCGACGTTGCCGTTGACACTCTTGTTCTCTCCACCGTCGTGAGCCTTGGTCCATACGTCGCTCACTTCACCGAGCAAGGTCAGGTTCTTGGTCAGCGAGTAATAAACGCCGGCGGTCACCTTGTTGTTGCTATCCAGCAAGGTCGGCACCGCGGCCGCATCCGCCGCGTTGGCATATTGCAATTTGCTGACACCGTAGTTGAGGCCCAGCTTGACCGCGCCCATGGTGTAAGTGCCTTGAAGTAGATAGCCACTGGACGTGCGTGCATTGCCAAAACCGTCGTCAGCCAGGAAGAAGAGGCCAGTGGTTCCCAGTCCCTTGCCATGGTAGTACGAGGCATCGACTTCGAAGCCAGCCACGTCGAACTTCACGAACACATCGGCAGCGCTGCTGGTGAATTGCTCCGTCCCCCCCAAGGCTGCGGCAACGCCCGTGTAGTTCTGCTTTTGGGTGAGCCCGGCCACGGATGCGTAGAATTTCATGTCGTCCGACATCTTATAGGTGTACGTCGCCTTGGCCTGCAATCCCGGAGCTTTCTTCGGCGCATTGGTTCCCGAGGCCGTCAGCGAGTTGAGCGGATCGAAGATACCGACGGTGGCATTGAATCCCGCGAAGTCGGGCGTCGTGTAGTCGATCTGCGCCAGCGTATCCGGGTACAAGTATCCGAAACCGATGGATCCCAGCGTCGTATTGGACGGCGACGCGGAGGACGCGGAGCCGGCGACCCCGACCCCCGGTAGGGTCATGTCGTTGATGATGGCATCGAACGCAAACAGCCCGAAATTGCGCCCCAGGGTGAACGTGCCCATCTCTTTGGTGCCGAAGGTCATGAAAACCTGGCGAACGTCCAGTCCGGTCGTGGCGAGGCCCACGTTGGTCGAGCCACTGGTCGCTTGAAGATTGGGACTCCCGCCGTCATTGCTGGCAATTCCCGGATAAAGCCCAAAATGGGCTGCAATATCATAGCCATTTTGGGTCGTGCTGAGCCCGAACGTCAGCGCGGCCGGCAACAATCCATTGCCCACATTCGATACGCTGCTGCCGCTGGCGGTCCCCGTGCAGGCGCCGCCCACGGTTGTGACTGGAACGGCCTTATCCGGCGATTCGCAACTCGAATAGATGTAATGAACATTGATGTTGCCAGCCACTGAAAACTTCCAATCCCCCGACTCGATATCGAACGCACCCGCCTGCGCGGCCGCCAATGCTCCGGCAATCGCCACGCCCAGCCTGAATGCCGCCATGTTGCTGCTTTGCATCTCGCCCCCTCATGCCAATGATTTTGCTGTTGATTCGCATGAAATCCGTGTGGGTATTTCCCAATCGCGGTTCCCTCAGCCAGACCAGCAAACAACGTGCCAGCAGCAGTCGCGTGACTAATGTGCAGCCCATCCCGGCGGACCCGCCCCCGCACTGGCCAAGAGTGACGCGGCGGGCGCGGCGTTCGCGCCGCATGTTGTCCGATCACAACAACCAACGCCCTCGGCGACCACACCGACCGCAGCCGCACACTCTTCGGCTGTCGCATCGTGTTATGTTCGTGACACATGTGACTGTGCAAGTGACACACTCCCGGCACATACCTTCCAAATATGTTCCGCGCGCCGCTGCCATCCGGTGCCGCAGCACCGTGCCGGTCGTATACGCGACTTTTATATTTCGGATCGGCCACAATGGGCACGCGTATCCGCGCTCCGACAGGTTCAAAGGACGTTGAATGAAGATGATAGAGGCTCGTATTCTCGTGGCTTGGTGCGGTTTGGCGCTCACCGCTCCCGCCCTCTGCGCCGCGACCGGCTACCGCGTGTTCGTCACCAACGAAGGCTCGGGCGATCTTACCGTCATCGATGGGGCGACCAATCAGGTCACCGCGACCTGGCCCCTCGGCAAGCGTCCGCGCGGCCTGGTCGGTTCGTCCGATCAGCGGCACCTCTACGTAGCGTTCAGCGGTTCGCCCCTGGCAGGCCCTGGCGTGGACGAAAAATCGTTGCCGCCCGCGGACAAAGCCGCAGACGGAATCGGCGTTGTGCGGTTGCTCGACGGGCATATCGAGCGGGTTTTGACGGGCGTGTCGGACCCTGAGCAAGTCGCGCTCAGCCCCGACGGAACCCGGCTATTTGTGGCCAGCGAGGACACCGGTGTCGCCGTCGTCGTGCAAATCAAGGACGGCAAAATCATCAGCAGCGTCAACGTCGGCGGCGAACCGGAGGGGCTAGCGGTAAGCGCAACCGCCGGTCTTCTCGGCGTTACCTCCGAAGAAGGGAATTCGGCTGCGCTGCTCGCGTTGAAAGATTCGGTTGTGATCGCCCGCTTACCCGTGGGTCAGCGACCACGCGATCTTGGATTCTCTCCTGACGGCACGGCGCTTTTCGTTTCCGGCGAAAACGATGCGTCCCTGACCGTGATCGATGTAGCCGCACGCAAGGTTCGACAGACGCTGCGCCTGCCCGATCAGGGTGCGCGTCCCAAAGGCATCGCGATTTCGCCCGACGGCGCACGCGTCTATGTGACCACCGGCCGCGGTGGTCATGTCGATGTGCTCGACGCTCACAGCCTGAAAATCATTGCCTCCATCGCGGTGGGCGCGCGGCCATGGGGTATCGGCCTGAGCCCGGACGGCCGCTATTTATATACGGCCAATGGCCCATCGAACGACGTGTCGGTTGTCGATACCCTGGAGCTGCGCGTCATTGCGACCATCAAAGCGGGCGACAAGCCCTGGGGTCTTGCCATAGTCGGAACCCCGCTCTAGGCGACGTACGGAGGCGAAAATGAGGGTGAATCGCATTGCGCTGCTGCTTCCAGTCCTTGGTCTGTTTGCAATGCACGCTCCCTGCCGTAGTGAATCGGCGGGCGGCGCTCCGATCACCTCGGTCGCTGCGCCCGCCCCGCTCGTTGCGCCTGCGCCGAACTTGCAACCGCTAACGGCGTTACCGTACACGCCGGGCCTCGACGTGAAGGCCATGGACCCGTCCGCGAATGCCTGCGTGGACTTCTACCAGTACAGCTGCGGCGGCTGGATCAAAAATAACCCAATTCCCGCCGATCAAGCGAGCTGGAGCGTCTACGCCAAGCTGGCGAGCGACAATGAGCGCTTCCTTTGGGGAATTCTCGTCGGCCTCAGCGCGACATCGGCAGCACGCAGCGCGACGCAGCAACAAATCGGCGACTATTTCGCCGCGTGCATGGATCAAGAAACGGTGGATCGCGTCGGTATGCAGCCCCTGCGCGCGGATCTCGATCAGATCGAGCGCATGACATCCAAGCAGGATTTGCCGGCGACTTTAAGCCAGCTCCACCTCGCCGGCGAGGACAACGAAATTTTCTTTCAGTTCACCTCCGACCAGAACCTGACGGACTCGACCCAAGTAATTGCCTTCGCGATGGCCGGTGGCCTCGGCCTGCCCGATCGGGACTTCTATACCAAGCAGGACACCCGCGCGAAGGCCATTCGCCGCAAGTACGCGGTACACGTGGCGCGGATGTTCGTGCTCCTGGGCGACTCTCCCCCCGTCGCAAAGCGCGAGGCTGCACGGGTCATGCAAATCGAGATAGCGCTGGCGCAAGCCTCGCTCACGCGCGTGGAAAAGCGCGATCCTCACAATCTGTTCCACCCCATGGATCTGAAGGGTCTTCAAACGCTGACGCCGAGTTTCGACTGGGGACGGTATCTGCGCGCGTTTGGTAGCGCCGATGTAGCGACACTGAACGTCACCGAGCCCAAGTTTTTCCAGGCATTCGAGCAACGGTTGCGCACCGAGAGTCTCGCGGACGTGAAGGCCTATTTGCGCTGGCACACCGTGCACGCCGCGGCGCCCTATCTATCCGCGGCGTACGTTGACGAGAACTTTGACTTTTACGGCAAGACTCTGCGCGGCGTGCCGCAACTGCAGCCTCGGTGGAAGCGCTGTGTCAAGCTGGTCGACGCCCAGCTCGGCGAAGCGCTTGGGCAGGAGTTCGTCCGCCGCGCGTTCAGCCCTGAACTCAAGCAGGATACGCTGCGCATGACCATGCAAATCGAGCAAGCCATGCAGAATGACCTCGATGGGTTGGCCTGGATGAGTGCGGCCACCAAGCAGCAGGCGCTCGCAAAACTCCACACCATGACCAATAAAATCGGCTACCCGAACAAGTGGCGCGACTACAGCGGCGTCTTGGTGAAGCGCACCGATTTTTTCGGCAACATCCACCGCGCCGCCCAATTCGAGACGCGCCGACGGCTCGCCAAGATAGGCAAGACGGTCGACCGCGACGAATGGGAGATGACGCCGCCCACCGTGAATGCATACTACAACCCTCAAATGAACGACATCAATTTTCCGGCGGGTGTGTTGCAGCCGCCCCTGTACGACCCGAAGATGGACGACGCACCGAACTATGGCAACACGGGCGGGACCATCGGACATGAGTTGACTCACGCCTTCGACGATGAGGGGCGCCAATTCGACGCCCATGGCAACTTGCGCGATTGGTGGACCGAAAAGGACGCTCGAGCCTTCGGGCAGCGCGCGCAATGCGTGGTTGACCAATACGCTCAGTACACCATCATCGACGACATCAAGATCAACAGCAAACTCACCGAAGGCGAAGATATCGCCGATTTAGGCGGCCTGGTCCTTGCCTGGATGGCGTGGCGCACAGAGACCGAGCACAAACCCCCGGCCCCGCGTGAGAGTCTCTCCCCCGAGCAGCGTTTCTTCGTCGGTTACGCGCAGTGGGCGTGCGAAGCCACCCGCGCCGGCGAATTGCGAGTCCGTGCATTGACCGAACCGCACTCCCCCGGAAAGTATCGAGTCAACGGTCTCGTGGTGAACACGCCGGAATTCGCGCGGGCCTTTTCCTGCAAGGTGGGCCAGCCGATGGCCAGTCCCAAGCCCTGCCGCGTCTGGTAACCAGAGGGGAGCGCCCGCGCGCGTCCCACCTGTAGCTCACGACGCTCGGATACCGCTATTTCGGCGGGATCTGATTGCTGATGCCATTTTCCTGCGAGTTAATGCGAAGTTCCCAAGCCGCCGATCGTGACCGATCTCTCATTTCATCGTCGAAATCGTGTGATGTCCTTCAACCTCTGCGGATTCGGTCCGCGGCCACGCGCAGCCGCAATATGGAATCTAGACGGCGTTACGGCAGTGCAGTGCGGTTTCTGGTACCAAGGGGCTCATGAAAATCCGCACGAAAATGATCTCGCTGTTCGCGCTGTTGTTCGCGGTATTGAGCGTCTTCGAGATCGTCATCCAGAAACAGGTATTGATGCCGAGTTTCGCCGAACTGGAACGGGAAGACGCCAAGACATCCATGACGCGGATCGGTTATGCGCTCGACATGGCCCTCGAGGGCATGAACTTGACCGCTTCCGACTGGGGCGACTGGGAGGACGTATATCAATTTGTACAGGCACCCACGGTCAACTTCGTGCGCACCTACATTACTTTCGTCGCGATGAAGCAACTCAATGTGAATGCGCTGCTGATCGTAGATCTCAACGGCAACCTGGTGCTATCCAGTGCACGGGACTTGGAATCCGGCGCGACAGTGAATCTCGACCTGGGCGCGTTGAAGGCGCTACCGGACGATTTCCCGTGGCGTAGCAATCTCGCGAGCGGTAAACCGGCCCAGGGTTTGATCGGCACGAATCAAGGCATCATGATGATCGTGGCCGCACCCATACTCAACGGCCTCGCCAGCGGACGGCCGTTGGGCATGGTCATCATGGGCCGGTTTCTGACACCCGATCAAGTGGGGAAGATCGGCGCACAGGCCCAAACCAGCCTGGCGCTGACACAGGATCGGAAATCCGCCATCGGCGAAGAGCTGATCGAGACCGATTCGGTGACCCAGGTCTACCGCACCTTCAACGACGTTTATGGAAAACCCGTGATGACCCTACGTGTGGAGGTGCCCCGCAGGATAACCGCGCGCGGCCACGCCGCCGTAACTTACGCCTCGGCTTACCTCATTGGCGCCGCGATTGCCGTGTTGATTCTTCTGATGATCGTTCTCAATCGCGTGGTGCTCGAGCCGCTGGCCCGTGTCACACGTCACGCCGTTGCGATCGGGGAAGGGACGGATCTTACGGGTCGCTTGAATCTTGTGGGCGACGATGAAGTGGCAAGACTGGCGCGCGAATTCGACCGAATGGTGGAGCGCGTCGCCGACTCCCGCAGACAACTCGTCGATCAGTCCTTCCAGTCCGGCTTTGCCGAACTTGCCAAGGGCGTTCTACACAACTTAGGCAACGCGATGACACCGCTCGGCGTCCGATTGTCCAAACTACACGAGCGCTTGAGAGATGCGCCGGTGGCGGACGTCGAACTTGCCTTCGCCGAGATCGCGCAAGACAACGGCAACTCGACGCGACGCGCCGATCTCGACGAATTCCTGCGTTTGGGGTGCCGGGAATTGGCCACCGTCGTCAAAGATGCGCAGGCCGACGTCTCTGTGGTTCAGCGGCAGGCGACCATCGTCCAAACAGCGCTCGCCGAACTCATGCGTTCCACCCACAACGATCATGTGGTCGAGTCGGTACGGCTTCCCGACCTCGTCGCGCAGACCTTGGAGATCGTTCCCGACGGCTGCCGCCAACGTCTTTTCGTGGATACCGACGACTCATTGCGGCGGGTGGGCGTGGTTCGCGTGGCGCGCACGGTGTTGAGATTGATTTTGCAAAACCTGATTATCAACGCTGCCGATGCGGTGCGCGATGCAGGTCGAGACAGGGGCATTCTCCGTGTGACGGCCGAGATCGTCCACGAAGCCGATTGCGCGCAATTGCTCTTGCACTGCAAGGATGACGGCGTGGGCATTGCCAAGGAAGACCTGGCCCGCGTCTTCGACCAGGGGTTCTCGACCAAATCGCATGAAACCAATTATGGGATTGGGTTGCATTGGTGCGCCAATGCGATCGGCTCTTTGGGCGGGCGAATTTGGGCCGCGAGCGACGGCCCGGGTCTGGGTGCGTCGTTGCATTTGATGCTGCCGCTGGCCGTTCGAGAGACTCAATCGATCACATGAAGTACCTCAGAGGTTGACCGTGCCAGAAAGTAAACGAGCAGCGATTCGAGTCCTCATCGCCGACGACGAGGCCGAGGTACGTGATGCCTATCGGCAGATCTTGCTCGACCCCGGCACGACCGGCGAGACGGCCGAGTTTCGCAATCTACGTGACCGGTTATTCAATAAGCCGGCGGCCGATGCGCCGAAGAAGTCGTCGCGTCGTAATACGGTCTTCGCGCCGGTCTTCTGTCAGGGAGCCGAGGCGGCAGTCGCGGCGGTCCGTGACGCGCTCGCCGCCGATGAGCCCTTTGCGGTTGCGTTCCTGGACATGCGAATGCCGCCGGGTCCCGATGGCGCGTGGGCCGCCGCGCGCATTCGGGAACTGGATCCGGCCATCGAAATCGTGGTGTGCACGGCGTATTCGGACGTTGACCCGGGCGAAATCGGGGGGCTCGTACCGCCGGAGGAGAAGCTTTCCTATTTGCAAAAGCCGTTTCACCCGCACGAAATTCGCCAGATGACGATTTCCTTGGCCAGCAAATGGCGCGCCGAGCATCGGATCGTGAAACTCGCCTACTTCGATGCCCTGACCGGCTTGCCGAATCGAGAGCAGTCGAGAAACCGATTGAACAGCGCGCTCTCGACGGCCATGCAACAGGAACGAATGCTGGCCGTGCTGTACCTGGACCTCGACAATTTCAAACGGGTGAACGACACGCTCGGTCACGCTGTAGGCGATGAGCTTCTGTGCTTGGTGGCTGCGCGCCTGCGGCACTCATTGCGCGCCGACCACGCGGTCGGCACTGACGTGATCCTTGCTTCACAGCCAGGTCACATCGCCCGGCTGGGTGGAGATGAGTTCATCGTTATTTTGCCGGGCATACGCAGCGCGGACGATGCGGCTGTGGTCGCGGGCCGACTCATCGACGCGCTGCAGGAACCCATGCGTCTCGAGCAGCACACGCTGGTGGTCACACCGAGCGTAGGAATCGCGATGTATCCGGCCGACGGCGCCGACGGCGACACGTTACTGCGCAATGCCGATCTGGCCATGTATTTTGCCAAGCGTAAGGGCCCGGGGATGACCGCGTTTTTCGACGCGGCGATGAACGATGCCGCGTTACATCGTTTCACGCTGGAAGGGAAATTGCGCGGAGCCCTGGAGCGAGGTGAACTCACCTTGCATTATCAACCGCAATTCGACGTACGGACCGGAGGGGTCTCCGGCATGGAGGCACTGCTGCGTTGGGCCAACGACGAACTCGGTAGCGTTTCGCCGCTCGAATTCATTCCGATCGCCGAGGAGACGGGGTTGATATTGAGCATAGGCGAATGGGTACTGCGCAAGGCATGCCTGCAAGCCAAAGCATGGCATGACGAAGGGCTTCCCGTGCATCGCATGGCGGTCAATGTGGCGAGCCAGCAGTTTGCGCTCAAGGACTTCCCGCTATTGGTCGAATCCATCATCAAGGAAACCGGGATCGAGCCGGCCATGCTCGAACTCGAGATCACCGAATCGGTGGTGATGAAGGATGAGGCCTGGGCCGAGCAGGTATTGGCGCAACTGAAGGAGTTGGGAGTTTCGCTGGCCATCGACGACTTTGGCACGGGCTATTCGAGTTTTGGCCGATTGCGACATTTTGCGGTCGATCGACTCAAGATCGACCGGTCTTTCATGACCAGTCTCCTCGATTGCAGCGACGACCGTGCGATCGCGGCCGCCATCATCGCGATGTCGCGCTCATTGCGGATCAACGTCACGGCGGAGGGCGTCGAGAGCCTTCCACAACTCTTGTTCTTGCAGGAACACGATTGCCACGAAGCACAGGGCTTCTTGTTCAGCCGCGCATTGCCGGCCGCCGACGCGCACACGCTGCTGCGCAGGGCGGTCGAAGTTTCAGACGGTACTCGGACGCAACGCCTGAGGTCGTTGATCGGCTAGAGTCGGCCGCGGCGGCGGAATCCTTGCCCGCTTCACCATCGGTAGGAGAGCGTTATCGTCCATAGGCGCGGGCGGCCGATGCCGGCGACGTTGTACGGTGCTTGAAGTTCGGCGGCGCTGATGAAGGTGGTGTTGTATCTCTTGTCGAACACGTTTGAAACGTGCCCGCCCACGGTCCATTGTCTACCCTCCAAGCGCAACCCCAGGTTGACCAGCTGATAGGCAAGCTGAGAATAGTGGTCCGTCACGTCCCAGTATTCTCGGCCGACGAGGGATACGTCGGCGCGGGCACCGAACTTCATGCCCTCAGTCACATGGTGCGACCAGTCGAGCGACAGCGAGCCCTGGTATTCAGGCGTGAACGGAGCGGTTCGCCCTTGCAGATTGGTAGACTGGCCAAGGTCCGAGTCCAAATACGCAACATTGTTCCAGATCGCTTTCGTCACGCCGAAGCTGCCGCTTACCAGCAGTTCCCTCGTCAGCCGTGTAGAGAGGTCGAATTCGGCGCCATAATTGTGCGAGGAACCGATATTCTGCGTGACGCCTACGAGCGTTCCCGCTTGCAGCACGTTGGTTTGAAACAGGCGATCCCGATAGTCGATGTAGAAGACTGCCGCATTGAAGCGCACTCGATCGAACAGCGTCGATTTGATGCCTAACTCATAATTCCAGGTGGTTTCCGGCTTGTACTGCTTGATGATCGGATTTCCGCCGGCATCGAATTCCTCGACCAGGTCACCGGGTTCGAAGCCGCGCGAAATGGCGCCATAGAGCATCAAGTCCTTTTCCAGATGATACGCGGCTGAAACCTTGGGTAGGATTTCAGTGCCGTGTTGTTCTCCGATCAGCCCATGCAGCGGATCGGTCATGGAGCTGTTGTTATAGTCAGCACGCAGGCCCGCTTCGTAGGTCCACCGGCGCCAATCATAGGATGCATTGGCGAAACCGGCGTATTCGTTGTGGCGCTGGACCGCATCGGTGGTCAGATCGCTGAACTGCGTCGGGTCGAGGAAATTTGCCGGATTCGACGGATCGCCGTTGAAAGTGCGGCTGGTCTGCAGGTGTTCCGGATCATTGCCCTGACCGAACGCGCCGACGAGCCATTTGAGCGCTCCCTCGCCTGAACTGGTCAAACGCATTTCCTGGCCCCAAATGTCGTGCCGGAAGGTGTCGTACCCGGTCAGAAAGGGCCGCGGCCCTTTGTCCGTATCGGTCACATCGCTGGAATTGGAATGAAAGTACGACGAGATCGACGTCAGCCTCAGATCATCGGAGAATTTGTGTTCGACGTTGAGCGTTGCCGAATAAAGGCTCCGCGAGTAGTCCGGTTGCGTGCCGTCAGCCACATTCAACGAATAGTCCTGGGTCGACGATGGTGTGTAGTAGAGACTGGCGCCGGCGCCCGATCGGTTCCACACACCGTTGAGATAAAGCGTGGCGGTGGTAGCGTCACCGCTGTATGAGAGTGTGACGCGACCGCCCCTCTCGAATCCTGCGTCCACCGTTTTATTCAGGCTGGTATCGTAGATGTAGCCGCCGGTGGTCGTATCGTAGAAGCTGGCGCGGGCGAGCAAGCCGCCGGCGAGCGGTCCTGAAACCGCGGCTGAATAGGTCTTGGTGTCGTAGTTGCCGTACTCGAAGCTGGCTTGACCCTCATAGTCCGCCGTCGGCATCTTGGTTACATACTTGATGGCACCGCCGATGTTGCTGCCGCCGTACAGCGTGCCCTGCGGCCCCTTGAGAACTTCGATGCGCTCCAGATCGTCGGGCCGCACGGTCTGGCCGTCGAAGAGCTGTACGTCGTCCGCGTAGAAGCCCACACCCTGCACCACTCCGAAGGATCCGACGCCGCGCAGCACCACATCCGGTGTGTTGTCCGCGCGGGTGGTAATGTTCAAGTTCGAGATCAGACCGCCCAGATCGTCGAGCTTGGTGACATGGGCGTTGATCAGCTCTTGGGCTCCCAAAGCCACGATCGATTCCGGAATTTCCTGAATGGTCTCGCTGCGCTTGCGTGCGGTGACGACAATTTCCTGCATCGAATCGATTGCTGACTCCGCCGGAGCCGTTTGGGCCGGCGGCTCGGTCTGGGCTTGGGCTTGGGCTTGGGCTTGAGCTTGAGCTTGAGCCGACCCTGACGTAGCTGAACCCAGCACCAGGCCATACACGGCGGCGGCTTTCAGAATGTTGACAGTCGCCAGCCTAGGAATTGAATGCATCGTAATTGCCCCCCGACAAATCATCGTTGTTCCCCGCTCCGGCGGGATTGCGGCCGCTCGGCCGACGCTATGGATCACATCTCGCGAATCGAGGCAGCGTACGAATTAGTCGTTATATACTCCAATACATATTTGTGGCTCGTTGTCATACGAAAGTCCTATCAGGAAATCGCGCCGCAAAGTATCGGATGTGTGGGAACGATGATATCGATCGGGTATCGAACTCCATCGCTATTTCGTATTGGTGAATATAACGGGCGTTGCCTACCATGAGGCGGGTTGAGCGCCACGCCATCACTTAGAAAATCAGGCGGCATCGCGCCGATGGAGACAGCATGCAGGATGAAATGGGCCGTTGGCTCGTAGCCAGAGCCTTGGTGGATCGCCTCGTTGAAGGCGTTCCCGTCGCAGCGCTGGGTGTTCGTGGTTCGCGAACCACCGAGATCGCTCGCATAGCCCGAAGCACCGGGCACCACGCGATATGGGTCGACCTCGAGCACAGCACCATGCCCATCGACGCCGCGGCCATGATCTGCGCGGCCGCCCTGGATCTCGGTCTTGCGCCCTTTGTGCGCATACCTGAACGCGAATACGGTGTGATTGGACGTTTGCTGGACGGCGGTGCCCTGGGAATCATCGCCCCGCGAATCGAGACCGCGGAGCAAGCACAGGACATCGTTACCGCCTGCCGCTTCCCGCCCTTGGGTCACCGATCGGCCATCGCCACATTGCCCCATCTCGAATTTCGCAAGCTGCCTGCCGAGCAGATGTACCGCATCATGAACCGAGCAACGGTCGTGAAAGTGCTGATTGAGAGCCCTCGCGGCATCGAAAACATCGAGGCAATCGCCGGCCTCGCGGGCGTGGACATTGTCGGCATCGGCGCGAACGATTTGACTGCGGAAATGGGCGTCCCCGGCAATTTCCGCCATCCGGACGTGCGCAGAGCTCTCGAAACGGCGCTGTCGGCATGTCAGCGCGCCCGCAAACCATTGGCGATTGGCGGGATCGGCGACGCGGCCTACGCGGCGGAGTTGATTCGTTTGGGCGCCGCCCCCTTCATGTTCACCGGCATCGATACCGATCTTCTTCTAGGCGCGGCGCAGGACCGTATTCAGCAATCACTCGCATCGCTCAAACCTTGAGTCTTGAAACGTACCTCATCATGACATCAGACATCCTCACCTCTAAGCCCATGCGCGACGCCGCCTCGCTCACGCCACCCACATTCAGCGTACCGGCGGGCGCCTGTGATTCCCACGTCCATGTGTTCGGACCGGCGGCGCGCTATCCGCACGTCGACAAGCCCCATTACACGCTGCCCGACGGCGATCTGCGCCAGTTGGAGCGCATGACGCAGGCGATGTCGCTGCAGCGTTTCGTCATCGTGCAACCGAGCTACTACGGTACCGACAATCGCTGCATGCTCGACGCGCTCGCCGAGGCCGGTTTGCGTGCTCGAGGTGTCGCCATGGTCGGCGAGAACACTACCGATGCCGATTTGCAGCAGATGCATCTGCGCGGCGTGCGCGCGTTGCGACTGGACTTATTCCTGCGTTCCAACCTTCCGACTCCCGAGTTGATCGCGTACATCGAGCACAGCGTACGCCGCACGCGGAGCATGGGCTGGCATGTTCAGTTCTACACGCCCGGATGGGTGGTTCGCGATCTGCTGCCCTTTCTGGCCGCCCTAGACGCCGATTTCGTCATCGACCATATGGGCTACATGCTGGAAAGCGATGGGCTGACCCACGCCGATTTCGACCGGCTCTTGGCGATGATCGGTTCGGGACGCGGCTGGATCAAGCTGTCGGCTCCGTATCGGCTGGCCAAGGACGGCAATTTTGAGCGCTTGAAACCCATGGCTCGCGCAATCGTCGCCGCTGCTCCCGATCGCGTGATTTGGGGCAGCGATTGGCCGCATATTCCCGAAGGCGGGAAAGATACCGGTGCGCTGCTCAATCTCCTCGCCGATTGGTTCCCCGATCCCGCGGTACGCCATCGACTACTGGCGACTAACCCTGCGACGCTGTTCGGATTTGAGTGAGGCGGGCCCGATCCGCTCCCTCCGTAGCTCGCGAAACGGGCAATATAGTAACAAATGCAACTATCGCTTATAATGTGAGGTTCGAGCCCGGCCATCTTTTTCAGCGAGGGTTACCCATGGGACAGGACCTATACGACAATCCACTCGGCACCGATGGGTTCGAATTCGTCGAGTACACCAGTCCCGACCCTCAGGCTCTGGGCAAAGTCTTCGAGACCATGGGCTTTACGGCGGTGGCCCGTCATCGATCCAAGAACGTCTTGCGCTACAAGCAGGGCGATATCGATTTTGTACTGAATATGGAGCCGCAAGGCCAGCCGGCGGAATTTCGCGGGGCGCATGGCCCCTCGATCAATGCAATGGCCTTTCGCGTACGCGATGCCGCCAAGGCCTTGCGACTTGCGGTCGAGCGCGGCGCCAAGGAGGTCAAAGGGGCCGTGGGACCGATGGAGCTGAATATCCCGGCGATCGAAGGTATCGGTGGGTCCTACCTCTACCTGGTCGATAGATACGGGGCCCAGGAAATATATGACGTCGATTTCGTACCCATCCCCGGCGCCTCGGCACGCGAGGCGAGCCAAAGCAAGGGACTGACGTATATCGATCATCTGACGCACAACGTACGGCGCGGCAACATGAGTACTTGGGCCGGCTTCTACGAACGCGTCTTCAATTTTCGGCAGATTCGCTACTTCGATATCGAGGGGAAGGTCACGGGATTGTTCTCGAAGGCCATGACCAGTCCCGACGGCAAAATTCGAATTCCCCTGAACGAAAGCCAGGACGACAAATCGCAAATCGAGGAATTCTTGCAAGACTACAAGGGCGAAGGGATCCAGCATATCGCGCTGGGGACGGACGACATTTATTCCACCGTCGACCGCATGCGCGCGAGCGGCGTCCAATTTCAGGATACCCCGGAAACCTACTACGAGGGGATCGAGGCACGCGTGCCGGGTCACGGCGAGGATTTGGCCCTCCTGCGCGAGCGCCGCATTTTGGTCGACGGCGCCCCGACGCAGGGACAGGGCTTGTTGCTGCAAATCTTTACCCAGAATGTCGTCGGCCCGTGCTTCTTCGAAATCATTCAGCGCAAGGGCAATGAGGGTTTCGGTGAGGGCAACTTCAAGGCGTTGTTCGAATCGCTGGAACTCGATCAGGTGCGCCGCGGCGTCCTGTCTCTGGATGGGAAGCCGGCCGCTGAGTGACGGACAGCGGGGATGCTGACGCTTCATACCTACTTTCGCAGCTCGGCCGCGTTTCGCGTTCGGATAGCTCTCAATCTCAAGGGATTGAGTTTCGAGTCGATACCGGTGCATCTGTTGCGCAATGGAGGCGAGCAACACCACCCGGCCTATGGGGAATTCAATCCGGCTCGATTGGTCCCGACCCTGCAGGATGGCGCCTTGAAGCTGACGCAGTCGCTCGCGATCATGGAATACCTGGAGGAAACTCGCCCGCACCCGGCACTTCTACCCCAGGCACCCGAGGCGCGAGCCATGGTGCGCGCACTCGCCCTCGGTATTGCCTGCGATATTCACCCTCTCAATAATTTGCGGGTGCTGCAATATCTGGAGGCTTCCCTCGAGATCGACGCACAGGCCCGAAATGAGTGGTCGCGGCACTGGGTCGAACTCGGCTTCGCGGCGATCGAACGCATGCTGGTCGAGGCGCGCGCGGGAACATGCTGCTTCGGCGATACTCCCACGCTGGCCGACTGTTGTTTGATTCCTCAGGTGTTCAATGCGCAGCGGCTCGGGTGCGCGCTCGAGCGTTTCCCCACCATCATGCGTATATACGAGCATTGCATGCGGCTCGAGCCGTTCCAGCGCGCGGCACCGGGAGCACAAATCGATGCGGAGTAAGAGCGCTGCAAAATTGCGCCTGCAAGATTACTTACCTTATCGACTGTCCGTTACCGCCAACGCGGTGTCGCAGTTGATCGCCCGCGCGTATGAGGAACAATTCGCTCTGAAGATCCCGCAGTGGCGCCTGATCGCGGTTTTGGCCGACGAAGGGCCGCTCACGCAACAGATGCTGTGCGGCCGAACGCTGATGGACAAAGTCACCGTCATGCGCGCCGCTCAAGGACTGTTGCGGCGGCGACTGGTCAAGCGGCTCCCCAACGATCAGGATGGCCGCTCCCACCGGCTGCTGCTGACGAAGTCCGGAGAACAGCTCTACGGGCGCATCGCACCGTTGGCGCTGAAGTACGAAGCGCAGCTTCTCACGGGCATCGAGCAGAGCGACATCGATCGCTTCGAGCATTTCCTACGGCGCTTCGAGCAGGCGGCCACGGCGCTCAACGCGCAAGCGCCGCCACACGGAGGCTAACTTTGCCCCGCGCGGAGACGCTCCCCGGCGTGCTCTTAGGCATTGTACAGCAGGCTCGAAAAATGCGCGGCCATCGCTTGACCGGGGGATTGCCGTGGCTTAGGCTGCTCGCGTCGTTGGAAGAGACTGGTACTTCGAGTGCCGGCGCCGAAGGAGCAACCGCCCCGGAATCTCTCAGGCAAAAGGACCACGACACGATACAGCTGGAAAGTGGCACGATGGCGTGCCCGCCGACGGGATAACACTCTCAGGCGCTTGCGACAGATGGGGCGATGTACTTTATGGCAGCCGGTGGGTTGCCGAAGGAATCGCCGTCATGAATGCAAGTCCTACCTTCAGCACCGCCGATGCACCGGGTGCCGCTGCACCGAGCGTCGAAACGCCACGCACAACCTCAGACAGTTTTGGCCCGTCTTTTCCCGTGGCGGGCGACGCACCGGGCACCGCTGCGCCGGGCGTCGAAACGCCGGGCGCCGATGCGCTGCGGCCTTTGCGGCTGCATGACCTCCACCTTGCGCATGGCGCTCGCATGGCGCCCTTCGCCGGCTTTGTCATGCCGATTCACTATGCGCTCGGTATCTTGGGGGAACACAAACATACCCGCGCTGCCGCGGGACTTTTCGATGTGTCCCACATGGGCCAGATTCTGCTGCGCCCCCGATCCGGCGACATTGCGGACGCGGCGCGGGCGCTGGAAACCCTCGTGCCCGTCGATGTGCTTTCGCTGCCGGCAGGCCGCCAGCGATATGCGCTCTTCACGACCGAATCGGGAGGCATACGCGACGATCTGATGATCGCCAACTTCGGTTCGTTTTTATGTCTCATCGTGAATGCTGCCTGCACGATGGGCGACTTGGCGCACATGCAGGAACACCTATCGGCAACCTGTACCATCGAACTCTTATCCGACAGGGCGTTGTTGGCCATTCAAGGGCCTGACGCCTGTGCCGCACTGTCCGGTCTGGTGCCGGTCGCGGCCATGCGTTTCATGGATGCCGGTATCTTTTCGATCGACGGCGCCGAGTGCTTCATCACGCGCTCCGGCTACACAGGCGAGGACGGCTTTGAGATCTCTGTTCCCGCCGCGATGGCCAGGACTGTCGCTGAACGCTTGCTGACCCATTCCTCCGTGCAGCTGATCGGCTTGGGCGCGCGCGATAGCCTGCGTCTCGAGGCAGGGCTATGTCTTTACGGCCACGACCTGAGTGCGGACACCACGCCGGTCGAAGCTGCGCTCGCGTGGGCCATTCAACCTGTGCGTCGCACAGGGTCCGCAAGAGCGGGTGGCTTTCCCGGGGCCGACGTGATCCTGGCGCAGCTCACGCAAGGCGCCTCGCGTAGACGCGTGGGCCTCCGCCCGGAACTTCGGCCCGTACGTGAGGGCGCGACGCTGTTCGCCGATTCGGCCTCCCACGTGGGGATAGGCCAGGTGACCTCGGGCACGTACGCACCCTCGGCACATGGCCCGGTGGCAATGGGGTACGTGCCGCGCTCGATGGCGCAAACCGGGACCCGTCTGTTCGCCGACGTGCGCGGCCAGCGAACACCGGTCACGGTATGCGACATGCCGTTCGTTCCGCATCGTTATCAACGTTAACAACAACAGAGGTCTCATGGATATCCGCTATACCGCAGAGCATGAATGGGTGGCCGTCGAGGGAAACCTTGCCACGGTCGGAATTACCGACTATGCGCAGGCCGCGCTCGGCGATCTGGTATTCGTGCAATTGCCGGAGGTGGGAGCATCGCTCGCCAAAGGCGCCGCGGCGGCCGTGGTCGAGTCGGTAAAAGCCGCCTCGGACATTTTGTCGCCGCTCACCGGCACCATCATCGAGATCAATCCCACGACGGTCACCGAACCGTCGCTGGTCAATACCCATCCCATGGGCGCCGGCTGGCTATTCAAAATCCAATTGAGCGATGCGTCGGAATTGAGCCATTTGCTCGACGAGAGCGCTTACCGGCAGATCGCACCATGAAAAACCCAGCAACCGCGCTGTCGGTACCGATGAGCTTGCGGCCCATCGCCGACGCCGGGCCGGTAGATTTTTCCGCGCGTCATATCGGCCCCTCGGGCGAGGACATCGCGGCCATGCTCGAGGTCATCGGAGTGCCGTCGGTAGACGCCCTGATCGGCGAAACACTGCCTGATTCGATTCGACTTGCCGGCACGCTCGACGTGGGAGCCGCGCTATCGGAAACCGCAGCGCTCGCGCATTTGAAGGAGCTCGCCGGAAAAAATGAGATCATGACGTCGCTCATCGGCATGGGGTACTACGGCACCATCGTGCCGCCGGTCATCCTGCGCAATGTTCTGGAGAACCCGGCCTGGTACACCGCGTATACGCCGTACCAGCCCGAGATCAGTCAAGGACGTCTCGAAGCGCTGCTCAACTTTCAGACCATGGTGTGCGATTTGACGGCGCTGGATGTCGCCAATGCTTCACTTCTGGATGAGGCCACCGCCGCCGCGGAAGCCATGGCGTTGGCCAAGCGCGTAGCGAAGTCGCCCTCGATGCGATTTTTGGTCGACGCCCATGCGCATCCGCAGACGCTCGCGGTACTGCGCACCCGAGCGGAGCCGGTGGGCTGGGACATCGTCATCGCCGATGAGGGCACGGAGCCTGCGGACACCGGGTGTTTTGGCCGCCTCTTTCAATTCCCCGGCACGTATGGGCATGTGAATGATCTTAACTCCGCCATCGGCGCCGTTCATGCTCAGGGCGGCGTCGCCATCGTGGCGGCCGACCCGTTGGCATTGGCTCTTTTGAAACCACCGGGCGAGTTCGGGGCCGACATCGCCATTGGGTCGACGCAACGCTTCGGCGTGCCGTTGGGATTTGGCGGTCCGCACGCCGCGTACATGGCCGTGCGACGGGATCTACAACGTCATTTGCCGGGGCGCCTGGTCGGCGTTTCCGTGGATGCCAACGGGTCAGCGGCCTACCGGCTCGCACTGCAAACACGCGAGCAGCATATCCGCCGTGAAAAGGCGACTTCCAACATCTGCACCGCGCAGGTGTTGCTCGCGGTGACGGCCGCGATGTATGCCGTCTATCACGGCGCCGAAGGGTTGGCGTCCATTGCGGAGGGCATCCACCGGCGCACCGCGGTGCTGGCGGCCGGCCTGCGCCGATTGGGAGTGCGGATACTGAACGGCACGTTTTTCGATACGCTGACCGCGGATAGCGATGCCAACCGCGAGTTCATTTTGCAACGGGCGCGCACGGAGCGCCTCAATTTTCGAGTGATCGACTCCGGCGCCTGCGGTGCCGCGCACGCAGTCGGTATGTCTCTCGATGAAACCAGCACCGATCGAACCGTCGAGGCCGTCTGGCGATGTTTCGGCGGTACCTTCGCGTTTGATGAGGTTCAACGCGAGGCAACGCCGGGCATCCCCCTGGAGCTACGGCGCTCCTCCGGATACCTTTCGCACCCGGTGTTTCACCGCTATCGCTCGGAGACGGAGATGCTGCGGTACTTGCGCCGCTTGAGCGACCGGGATTTGGCTCTGGATCGCACCATGATCCCGCTGGGATCCTGCACCATGAAATTGAACGGCACCGCGGAAATGATCCCGATGACGTGGCCCGGGTTCGCCGACCTACACCCCTTCGCACCGCCCCAGCAGACGCAAGGATATGCCGAACTCCTTTCGGCATTGAAACGCGCCTTGTGCGACATCACGGGTTACGACGCGGTTTCCTTGCAGCCGAATTCAGGCGCTCAGGGCGAATATGCAGGGCTGCTCGCGATCCGCGCCTACCACCGCAGCCGCAACCAATCGCATCGCAACGTCTGCTTGATTCCCGCATCGGCTCACGGCACCAACCCGGCGTCGGCGATCATGGCCGGCATGAAAGTGGTGGTGGTGCGGTGTGACGCGCACGGCAATGTCGATCTCGAGGACTTGAAGCGTCATTGTGAGCGCCATGAAAGCACGCTGGCCGCCGTCATGGTCACCTATCCATCCACGCATGGAGTGTTCGAGGAAGGCATTCGCGTCCTGTGCGAGATCGTGCACCGCGCGGGCGGCCAGGTGTACATCGACGGCGCGAATCTCAACGCGCAAGTTGGGCTCGCGCGACCGGCCGATTATGGCGCCGATGTTTCTCACATCAACCTGCATAAGACGTTTTGCATCCCGCATGGGGGCGGCGGCCCGGGCATGGGACCCATCGGCGTCAAGGCGCACCTTGCGCCGTTCCTACCGAGGCATCCGCTGGACGCGTCGGCTCGCGCGGGAGCGGGCGCGGTGTCGGCGGCGCCCTACGGCTCGGCGAGCATCCTGCCCATTGCCTATGCATACATTCGTCTGATGGGCAGTGCGGGTTTGAAACGCGCAAGTGAGATCGCAATCGTCTCGGCCAACTACATTGCGCGCAGGCTCGAGAATCATTTTCCGCTGCTATACCGCAACGCCCATGGACGAGTGGCCCACGAGTGCATCGTCGATCCGCGCGCCTTCAAAGAAGACTGGGGCGTGACCGTCGACGACATTGCCAAACGGTTGATCGACTACGGCTTTCACGCACCGACAATGAGCTTTCCCGTTGCCGGCACTTTGATGATCGAGCCCACGGAGTCCGAATCCAAACGCGAGCTCGATCGCTTTTGCGACGCGATGATCGGCATCCGCGCAGAGATTCGCGACATCGAACAGCGGCGCTACGCGGTCGAGGATTCACCGTTGCGGCGCGCGCCGCATACCGTCCGCGACCTGGTGGACGATGCCTGGAACAGGCCCTACACCCGGGTCATCGGCTGCCTACCCGGCGGCCGCGATGGCGCGGATAAGTATTGGCCGCCGGTGGGACGTGTCGACAACGTCTATGGCGACCGGAATCTTCTGTGTTCGTGCCCGCCGACGCAGCTTTACGACGACAGCCCTCCGGTCGTGGTCGAGTGCCTCGAATAGTTTGCTCCATTTTAGTGCGTACAAAGGCATACTGCCGCCGCACGAAACATTTTCACTCCACCGTTAAAAATGCTCACTTGTCACTTAAGTTAATGATTTATATACAATTATTTAAAACTACTCCAATGCGCATTATAGTGGAAATGCAAGGTGTTGCCCCCATAATGGTGCAGTGAGTTCGCAACTGTGCACCAGGTTGCGCCACCTTAAACGTTATTGGAGATTGGACATGATCGGAATGATTGCCCGTTGGGGCCACAATGTTTTGCTTACGACGATGGGACTGCTGACTATTGCAGTGGTGATTTTGGCCAAGTAACCCACGGATGAGTCGAGGTCCGCGGTGACTGGTCGCCTGAAGGTCCGGAGGTGTGACTAAATCTCCGGGTCTTTGGGGGCATTTTTGCCGTCGCGCAGGCTATTCCATACAGCGATATCCCATGCGTTGTGGATGCCGATGAACATCAGCAGCACGGAAACCGCGGCGACGCCGTACAAGCTCGGTCGCGGCCAGCGCCAGATGAGAAACGCGGCTGCGAGCAGCGTTCCATAGGCAAGCGCGGGCAAAATCGCATTCCAAATCCAATCCTCGTGCACCGGAACGTAGTCGCCGACGACACGACGGATGCTCACGGCAATCGCCCCAACATAGACCAGTCCGGCCAAGCCGCCGGCGGCAAAGCTCAAACTCAGACTCAGCACACTGAGGCGTGGCATGCTCATGAAAGCAGCCAGGCCCAATACGGCACCAAAATGTACGATCGTCGGCGTCATGAAGGCACGCAAGCCGTGCGGATTCACGCGACGCGCCTCCGCGGCCAAAGTAATGACGATGAAGGTCAAACCCGTGAGGCCGGCGGCCGATGAGCCGGTGATGACAAAAAAATTATCCCAACCCGCGAGCGGCGACGGTTCCATCTTCAGATATTCGGCACGCAGACCCGGGCCTTTGGGCCGGGGAGGACGTGCCGCTCCTTGGATTGAATTACCACTGTATTTCTCGCGGACAACTCGCTATTTCTCGCGGACAACTCGCTTCAGTTGGAAGTGAGCAAACCATTCTTTTCAATGAAATCGACGATCGTCGAGACACCATGGCCTTGTTTCAAATTCGTGAACACAAACGGCCGATCGCCTCGCATTCTCTTCGCGTCCGTGTCCATCACTTCCAGCGACGCCCCCACGTAGGGCGCGAGATCGATTTTATTGATGATCAACAGGTCCGACTTGGTGATCCCAGGCCCCCCTTTGCGCGGGATCTTGTCGCCCGCGGCGACGTCGATGACGTACAGGGTAAGGTCGGATAGCTCGGGACTGAACGTCGCCGCCAAATTATCTCCACCGCTTTCCACGAACACCAGATCCAAGTGAGGAAATCGCCGACTCAAACGAGAAACGGCCTCCAAATTGATGGACGCATCCTCCCGAATGGCGGTGTGCGGACAGCCGCCTGTCTCGACGCCCAAAATCCGTTCAGGCGCCAATGCTCGATTGCGCACCAGAAATTGCGCATCTTCCTCGGTGTAAATGTCATTGGTGACTACCGCCAGTTCGTATCGATCACGCAGCGCAAGGCACAGCGATAGCGTAAGCGCAGTCTTCCCCGAACCTACGGGGCCGCCGATCCCCACCCGCAATGGCGATGTTTCTCTGATCATGTCAAGACCTGAACAAGCGTGAATACTGACTTTCGTGCTGTGAGCATAATATGGCGAGCCCTGGAGCGAAGTTTGAGCGCATGGTGTCGATCGGCGAAGGCGGATGCTCAGTGAGCTCGGCAATTCGCTCGCCTATTTTCAAGAGCACGCGCTGGCCCGACGATTGGCCAATCGGCACGCTCTTCATGGCAACCAGCACCTGATTCTCTGCCCAGGACCATAGATAAGCGGCGGCCGAGTCGCAGGCCGGTATAGCCCACGCGTGGGCAGCCCCGCTCCAAACCCAAGGCAGTGTCGGCTCCAGCATCGATCGCAGCGTATCGAGCAAAAAGGCGGGCAGCGCCGGTAGAGCCGCGAGCAACGCCCTCATCGAGAAACCCATCTGTACGGTGGCGCTGCGAAGCTCGGCGGATTCGCGCGTGGCGAGAAATCGTTCATTGAGACGGCTCAATGCACTCGAGTCCAGGGCAATCCATGCGTCGCTCATCTCGTGCAAAATCGGTATTTCGTACGTACTCATCGAAAACGACAGCACATCGGTTATCCATTGCCGCACCGACATCTCGTCGTGCACCAGCCCGCTGTCGATGGCCGCCTCCAGTCCATAAGAATGGCTGTACCCGCCGATGGGAAATGCCTGGCTCGCCATTTGCAGCAATCGAGTATGCGCGAGTACCGTCACGGTTGGGAAAACGAATGAATCTTCGGGCGAATCGCCGGCATCTCGCTGCCATGCGCGTGCTGGTGACCATAGGCGCCGCCCTCGGGTTCGAACGGCGCAACGACCGCGTTCACCTGTAGACCCAGACCCGTGACCATCTGTGCCAGCACGTGATCAGCCAGGAAGCGCAGGCGATCCGGCATCAATTGTACCGCAACGTGCCGATTGCCAAGATGATACGCGGCCTTTGCGATCAAGAGCGGATCGCTGCTGACGCCTTCGAGCAATGCCTCCTCGGCCGAGACGATCTCGATTTCCCGGCCATCCTCGATCCTGACGCATTCGCCATTGCGCAACAGCCGGCCACGTTCGACGATGAGCGCAGCCTGCTCGCCATTGTCCAGCCGCAAGAGCAATCGGCTTTTGCAGCGGGCGTCAAAGGTCAGCAAGGCGCGAAGACGCATGACGGGTTCGCCTAGAACAAAAAGTATCGTTGAGTCATGGGCAAGGACACGGCCGGCTCGCACACCAGAAGCTCGCCGTCTGCTCGCACCGCATAGGTTTCCGGGTCGACTTCAATTCGCGGACAGGCGCTGTTGTGAATCATGTCCCGCTTGCGGATATGGCGGGTATTCTTGACGGGTTCGATTCGCTTGCGCAAAGCCAACGCTTTGAATCCTGGGTCGGCAAGCGCCGCCTGGGAAACAAACGTCACGGACTTCTCGAGGGCACGGCCAAAAGACCCGAACATCGGCCGATAATGCGACGGCTGCGGCGTGGGAATGGAAGCATTGGGGTCGCCCATGGGAGCCGCAGCGATCATGCCGCTCTTCAAAATCAGACTGGGCTTCACGCCGAAGAACGCCGGCTTCCACAAAACGAGATCGGCCAACTTACCTACTTCAATCGATCCGACCAGGTGCGACACGCCGTGCGTAATGGCTGGATTGATGGTGTACTTGGCCACGTAGCGCTTGACTCGGGCGTTGTCGTGCCGATCGGTGTCCTCGCTCGAGGGCCCGCGCGTCTCGCGCATTTTGTGCGCCGTCTGCCACGTTCGGATAATCACTTCACCGACACGGCCCATGGCTTGAGAGTCCGAGGACATCATCGAAAACGCGCCGATGTCATGCAGAATATCCTCCGCAGCAATCGTTTCTCGGCGAATGCGGGATTCCGCGAACGCGATATCCTCGGCGATGCTCGGATCCAGATGATGACACACCATCAGCATGTCCAGATGCTCATCGACCGTGTTGATCGTGTAGGGGCGAGTAGGATTGGTGGAACTGGGCAGCACATTGTCGTGAGACGCGATCTTGATGATGTCGGGAGCGTGTCCCCCGCCGGCTCCCTCCGTGTGAAAGGTGTGGATGGTGCGCCCATCGATGGCGGCTACCGTCGCCTCCAGGAACCCTGATTCGTTGAGCGTGTCGGTATGAATGGCGACTTGCACATCGAGTTCGTCGGCCACCCTCAAGCAATTGTCGATGGCCGCGGGCGTGGTACCCCAATCTTCATGGAGCTTCAAACCGATCGCACCCGCATGAATTTGCTCGCGAGCGGGTTCAGGCACGCTTACGTTGCCTTTTCCCAGGAAACCCAGATTCATGGGAAAACCTTCCGCCGCAAGCAACATGCTATGGATATGCCAGGGGCCCGGGGTGCACGTGGTTGCGCTCGTGCCGGCCGCCGGCCCCGTTCCGCCGCCGATCATGGTCGTGATTCCGGAGGTAAGCGCTTCGTCGATCTGCTGCGGGCAAATAAAATGGATGTGGGTGTCGATGCCTCCGGCCGTCAATATCTTTCCCTCGCCCGCGATGATCTCGGTCGCGGCGCCTATGGGGATGGTGACGCCGGGCTGCACGTCCGGATTGCCGGCCTTGCCGATGCCCCAAATATGCCCGCCCTTGATGCCCACATCGGCTTTGACGATTCCCCAATGATCGACGATGAGAGCATTGGTGATCACGGTATCGGCGACGGTGGCGCTGATGCCCTGCCCTTGCCCCATTCCATCGCGGATGACCTTACCGCCGCCGAATTTCACTTCCTCGCCGTAAACGGCGTAATCCTGCTCCACTTGAATGACCAGCGCCGTATCGGCAAGTCGCACGCGATCGCCCACGGTAGGACCGAACATTTCCGCATAGGCTTGCCGGCTGATTTTCATGGCCATTCAAAGGTCTCCCATGATTTTCCCTTGAAAACCATAGACGCGGCGTAGGCCGCCGTATTCGACCAAGCGTACCGTCCGCGCCTGCCCCGGTTCGAACCGTACGGCCGTGCCGGCCGAAATATCGAGTCGAAACCCACGGCAAATCTCACGGTCGAAGCGCAAGCTCGAGTTGGTTTCGAAAAAATGATAGTGCGATCCGACTTGTATCGGGCGGTCACCGGCATTTTCCACGTTGACGGTGATGGTTTTGCGATCGACGTTCAGGTCGATCTCGCCATCGGCGGCCATGATTTCACCGGGAATCATTGCTGACACCTCTAAACGATGGGTTGGTGTACGGTAATCAATTTCGTGCCGTCCGGAAACGTGGCTTCGACCTGAATCTCGGGAATCATTTCAGGAATCCCCTCCATCACCTCGTCGCGCGTCAGAATCGATTTGCCGTAGCTCATGAGTTCGGCCACCGACTTGCCGTCGCGCGCACCTTCGATGATGGCTGCCGTGACCAATGCGACGGCTTCGGGATAATTGAGCTTCAAGCCGCGTGCGCGACGCCGCTCGGCGACCAACGAGGCCGTGAAAATGAGCAATTTATCTTTCTCGCGAGGGGTCAATTCCATCGCACGCTCGTTCCAAAATCGTTTAACACGCCCACACCCGCCGCTAACACGACCATACCCGCGGCGGGCACGCTACCTTGCCCAGCAATGCTCGACGCAACACCGCCCATAAATTCGTGAACCACTGAAACGCATCTTCGGTGGCGTCGCCAAGATATCGCGCAATCAACACGCCAGGTACTCGAGTGATGCCGATCCGCGCTTCCGCGACCGCCGGCTTCACCGCGCGGCATGCCGTCAGCACCGCGGCATCGATGTCGCATCCGACGACCAGGAAAGTGCCGCACACCGTAAATCCCGACAAGCCCACCGGAGAATTCGCAAATCCGCTTTGCGCATCCACGTGCGCAACTTCCGACCAGAGCAAGGAGCCGGCGCGACGAATACTCGTTTGCATATTCAGTTTACCGCGACTCCACGACTCACCCGATGCACGTCGGCCAAAACAGAAAATATCCCACCCGAAATACTTCGCGCGCAACGACAAGTCGACATCGAGCTGCATCGAAATGTTCGAACCCTCGAAGAGGATATTCTCACGTGGAAGCCATTCGAGCACGGCATCCTCACCCAACGAAAAATGCAGTTGCTGATCCGCCCATCTGCCCTCGGAACGATACCACTTTGTCGCTCCCGGCGTCGTGCACAACGCCATGGTCCGCGCGTCCAGGGACGCGCGGACGCGAAGTTCATCGCCCGCCGCGACGCCGCCCGGAGGATGCAGGATCGCGATGTGGCACGTCTCCTTACCTTCCGGGTAAAGCGCCTTCTGTACTTGCAAGGGACCTCGGTGCTGGTTTCGCCTCAGCACGGTTTGGTCCCCGCGCCGTGCAAATGCCAGGTCGAGGTCGGCCTGCCAACCCACGGGCGGCCCCAGCTCATTCGGCGAGGCGAGCACCCGTTACCTGAACGCCGCGTGCGGAACCGCGCTCTGATAGCGGCTGCAGTTGCTGGCCGTGCGTAGCACTGGTTACTTGGGAATGGAGCCGTCGACACCGTCGACGTACCAATTGATGGCCATGAGTTGCTCATGCGTGAGTGATGCACCTGCGCCAAGCTTCACCACACCGGTGTTGTCCTTGAGCGGGCCGGCGAAGGGCGAGAGCTTTCCGTCGATGATGTCGCGTTTTTTCTCCTCGAACAGCCGGACCACGTCGGCCGGAATGGATTTATTGAGAGGTGTGAGCACGACCATATTTTCCTTGATGCCATACACCGTCTGACGTTCGCCGGTCCAGGTACCCGCCATCACCTTGCGTACTTCGCCGATATAGTAGTCCGCCCAGTTTTCAGTGTTCGCGGTCAGCTGCGAATGGGGGCCGTACTTGGACATGTCCGAGTCCCACCCAAAGGCGTGCACGCCGCGCTGCTCGGCCACCTGCACGACGGCGGGCGAATCGGTGTTCTGACCGAGCACATCGGCACCCTGCGCGATCAGTGCTTCTGCCGCCTGACGCTCCTTGCCGGGGTCGTACCAAGTATCGACCCAGATGACCTTGGTCGTGACCTTGGGGTTGACGCTGCGTGCGCCCAAGGTAAAGGCATCGATGTTACGAATGACCTCGGGGATTGGAAATGACCCGACGATCCCCAGCGTATTCGACTTGGTGGTCTTTCCGGCCAGCACGCCCAGCAGATACGCGCCTTCGTAAAAGCGGGTCTCGTAGGTGACGACGTTCGATGCGGTCTTGTACCCGGTCGCGTGGGCGAACTTCACCTTCGGAAACAACTTCGCCACCCGCAGCGTGGGTTCCATGTAGCCGAACGAGGTGGTGAAGATGATTTGGTTCCCGGCAACCGCCAACTGGCGAATCACGCGTTCGGCGTCGGCCGTCGCCGGCACACTTTCCACGTAGGTGGTCTTCACCTGGGAACCGAGCACGCGTTCGAGCTCGCGCCGCGCCACGTCATGCTGGTAGGACCAACCGGTGTCGCCCACCGGGTCAACGTATATGAACGCCACCTTGATCGGCTCCTCGGCCGCGCGCGCGGGTATCACGCCGACCATCAACGTGGTTAATAATACGGCGGCGGCGCGACAGGAACACAGGCGCTGTTTCATTCTTGACGACCTCGAGTTGAATGGAACGAGAATGCAACGACCCGGCTCTCAACGCAACAAGCAATCACACGGCCCCCTGGCCGGCACGGGAGGTGACATGACGTGAGGGCACGGCGCGAGGCGTGACGACACGGTGTACGGCCCACGGCACGGTGTGCGACGGCACTTTTCTGGAGCACTGCGGAATCAGGAATGCGCACAATTAGTGCGTCGGATTGTGTACAAAGTGGACGGCAAATATGCTGTAATGTGCCGCGTGAGAGGTGCAATGGCTACGCTTACTACACATGTCTTGAACATTGCGACAGGTACTCCAGCGGCAGGGATGCGGGTCGAGCTGCGTTCCCTGATAGAGGGCTCGGCGGCGGTGCCGATCACTGCGGAAACGAATGCGGACGGCCGCTGCGCGGCACCATTGCTGGAAGGCGCTGCCTTTCGTGCCGGGCGCTACTCGCTGACGTTTCATGTTGCCGCGTACTTCCGTTCGCTCGAGGTGGCGCTCACCGAGCCGCCCTTTCTCGATGAAGTCGTGATTGCGTTTGGCGTAGCGGATGCGAGGCGAAATTACCACGTGCCCCTGCTGGTCTCGCCTTGGAGCTACTCGACCTACCGTGGCAGCTAATGAGCGCAATACCCACTTCCTCCCGTGCAATCCATTCGCAAGTCGTGCGCTTCGTATTGGACGGCGCTGTCGTGTCCATCGACCAACCCTCACCGACGATGACCGTGCTGGACTATCTGCGCGACGTCGCGGGTCGGCGCGGGACCAAGGAGGGTTGCGCCGAAGGCGACTGCGGCGCGTGCACGGTAGTTCTCGGCGAATTGACCGCCGACCGGCGCCGCATGACTTATCGTGCGGTGAACTCCTGCATCCGTTTCCTGCCGACCTTGGACGGGAAGGAACTCGTCACCGTCGAAAGCTTGAAGCAGCCCTCAGGCGCCGCTCACCCGGTACAGCAGTCGCTGGTCGATAACCATGGCTCGCAGTGCGGGTTCTGCACTCCCGGCTTCGTCATGTCCCTTTTTGCGATGTACCTGAACCGGGATCAGGCCGACCGCCAACACGTGGTCGAGACGCTGGCCGGCAATCTGTGCCGCTGCACCGGCTACCGGCCGATCATCGAAGCCGGCATGCGTCAATATGAGTACGCGATGCCCGCGCACTGGAATCGCGAAGAAGCTCATTCCGAATCGCATGTTGAGTCGTTGAGGGCCATTGCACGCGAGCCGGATGCAAGTGAGTCCCTGCATTATCCTGGCTATCATTCGCCGCGTGCGCTCGACGAACTGGCCGACGCACTCGAGACGCGGCCCGACTCCGTGCTGCTGGCAGGCGGGACGGACATCGGCCTGTGGGTCACGAAGCAGCTGCGCGAGTTGCCGGCGCTGATTTACTTAGGAGATGTACCGGAACTCACGAAAATCGAGGACCGATCGCGGGAACTGTGGATCGGTGCCGCGGTGACGTTCGCCGATGCCTGGCCGGCATTGCTGGCGCGATTTCCTCAGCTGGCCGAACAGGCTGCGCGTTTCGCCTCGCCACCCATACGCAATTCGGCGACGCTGTGCGGCAACCTCGCCAACGGCTCGCCCATCGGCGATTCCATACCCGCGCTGCTCGCTCTGGGCGCGCAGCTCGAATTGCGGCGCGGCGCGCAGATACGCAGATTGCCGCTCGAGGATTTTTATCTCGGGTATCAAAAGAAGGACCTGTCTGCGGGCGAATTTGTCACCGGAGTGGCGATTCCGCCGCCGACGGACGGGCAGCTGCTCGCGAGCTACAAACTGTCCAAGCGTATCGACCAGGACATCTCGGCCGTGTGCGCTACCTTTAATGTGACGGTCCAGGCCTCGCAGGTAACCATGGCGCGCCTCGCCTATGGCGGTTTGGCCGGCATCGCGTGCCGCGCCTACCACGCGGAACGCGCGCTCATCGACGGCGGCTGGACGCTCACGGGTATCGAAGCGTCCATCGCCGCGCTCGCGACGGACTTCAAGCCGTTGTCCGATCTGCGCGGCAGCGGAGAGTACCGTCTGCGGACCGCCGGCAACCTGCTGCGCCGCTTCTACCTCCAGCAGCAGGGAGGGCAGGTTGCATTGCGCACTGCCGATGCCCTGCTGGACGCTAGCTGAACCGCATGTCATCCGGCACATCGCATATCCATGACAGCGCAGCCCTGCACGTCAGCGGCCGGGCGCAGTACTGCGATGATATCGAGCTGCCGTCGAGTACCTTGCATGCCGCCTTCGGACTCAGCCGCATCGCGCACGGACGGATCATGGCGCTCGATCTTTCGGACGTCCTGAATTCGCCCGGTGTGGCCGCAATCGCCCTGCCTGCGGATATTCCCGGCGAGAATAACTACGGCGGCGCCGTGCACGACGATCCCATCTTTGCGGAAGGACTGGTGCAATACGCCGGTCAACCGTTGTTCGCCGTGGCCGCGACTTCCATGCGCGCCGCGCGCAAAGCCGCGCTGTGCGCGAAGCTCGACATCGCACCGCTCCCCGCACTGCTCGACATCCGCGCCGCGCTTGCCGCCGAGAGCTATGTACTGCCCAGTCGCACCATGCGGCGCGGCGATCCGCGCGCGCGCTTGAGCCAAGCACCGCGGCGCTCGAGTACGACGGTGGTGATCGGTGGGCAGGATCATTTCTACTTGGAAGGCCATATCGCGGTGGCGATACCCCAGGAAGACGGCGCCATGCTGCTGTACAGCTCGACGCAACATCCCACCGAGGTTCAAAGCGTCGTTGCCCACGCCTTGAAGGTTTCCGCCAATCAGATCGTCGTGCAATGCCGCCGCATGGGCGGCGGATTCGGCGGCAAAGAGAGTCAGGCCGCCTTGATCGCCGCCGCCGCCGCCGTGTTGGCACGCAAGACCGGCAGACCGGTCAAGTTGCGCCTCGATCGTGATGCCGACATGCTCATGACCGGAAAACGCCATGACTTCATCGCGGACTGCGAGGCCGGCTTCGATGACCAAGGACGCTTGCTGGCGCTATCGGTGATGTTGGCCTCGCGCTGCGGGTACTCCGCCGATCTTTCCGGCCCGGTCAACGACCGCGCAATGTTTCACATCGACAACGCCTACTATCTAGAACACGTCGAGATCACGTCGCATCGCTGCAAGACTCACACGGTCTCCAACACCGCTTTCCGAGGCTTCGGCGGACCCCAGGGCATGATGGTGATCGAAGCGATTCTGGATGACATCGCGCGGATCTTGGGCCGCGACCCGCTCGATATCCGGCGCATCAACCTGTACGGCCTCGATGCGCGCAACGTCACGCACTACGGCCAGGTCGTCGCGAACAACGTGCTGCCCGGAATGATCGACCAGCTGGAGCGCAGCAGCGATTACCGCCGCCGGCGCGAGTCGGTGCATCGCTGGAATAGCGCCCATCCCATCATCAAGCGCGGTATTGCATTGACGCCGGTGAAATTCGGCATTGCATTCACGTCGACGCTTTTCAATCAGGCAGGCGCGTTGCTGCAGGTCTACACGGACGGTACGGTGCTGCTGAACCATGGCGGGACGGAAATGGGCCAGGGCTTGCACGTGAAGGTGGCTCAGGTGGTGGCGACCGAACTGGGCCTGCCCATGTCGGCCATCCGCATTACGGCAACGGATACCAGCAAGGTGCCGAATACGTCCGCCACCGCGGCGTCTTCCGGCTCGGATCTGAACGGCAAAGCGGCGCAGGCGGCCGCGGTGACGATTCGGCAGCGGCTCACCGAATTGGCCAGCGCGATACACGGCGTTGCGCCCCAGGACATCCGCTTCGCCGATGGTCATGTGCAGATCGGTGCCCAGCGTTTGCCGTTCGCCGCGCTGGCGCGTACCGCGCACGAAGCGCGCGTGTCGCTGTCGGCCACGGGTTTCTACCGCACGCCGAAAATCAATTGGAACAAAGACACTCAGTCGGGCCAGCCTTTCTATTACTTTGCCTACGGCGCTGCGGTGGCCGAAGTGGCAGTGGATACACTCACCGGTGAAACGCAGCTGCTGCGCGCGGACATCCTGCACGACGTGGGTGCGTCGCTGAATCCGGCCATCGACATAGGCCAAATCGAAGGTGGTTTTTTGCAAGGCGTCGGATGGCTCACTTCCGAGGAGCTGTATTGGGACAACGCCGGTGAACTGCGCACTCACGCTCCGTCGACCTACAAGATTCCCACCGCGCGCGATTGGCCCGCGGTGGCTCGCGTGGACTTACTGCAGGCGACGCCCAATGCCGAGGAATCGATCTATCGATCCAAGGCCGTGGGCGAGCCGCCCTTGATGCTGGCCTTATCGGTGTTCCACGCCATTCGTGATGCCTGCGCAGCGTGCGGCCCTCCGGGCTGCTTACCGGATCTGCCGGCGCCCGCAACACCGGAAGCAGTGCTGCGGGTCATCGATGCTCTGAAAGCGAGACGCGCCGCATGAGTACACCGCTGCTCAAAGTTCCAGCCGGGGCTGCGGCCCTTGCGCAGGGTGAATGGCTGGCGCCGCTCACGGGTCACTGGGTCGACGCCGCGCAAGCCTGCCTTTCGCGGCATGCGGCGGTGGTGCGAGTGACGGTGGTCGCGTTGCGCGGCTCGGCGCCGCGCGAACCGGGCGCGAGCATGCTGGTCGACGCGCTCGGCACCGTGGGCACGATCGGCGGCGGGCGTCTGGAATGGCAAGCGACACGGGCCGCGCGCGCTCTGCTCTGCACTCGTGATTCCGCGCCGGTGCGCATCGAGGAACTCATCCTCGGGCCTGATCTCGGGCAATGCTGCGGAGGCCGGGTCGAACTCTGGCTCGAACGTTTGACTCGCGACGATCTTCCGTGGCTGCTCAAGGCGGCACGAGCGGTTCGCAACGGCGGCGGCATCGCCCTGCTGACCGAATTCGGCGGCGGCATTGCGTCCCACCGTCTGCAACGCTCGACACCCGGAGCTGCGAGCCTGTATCTGCGGCGCACGACGCAAGAACAGATAACGCTGGTCGAAATGTTGACGCCGCAACGCCCTCGGTTGTGGATCTTCGGCGCCGGCCACGTGGGCCAGGCATTGGTGCGGTTGCTGTCGGAGCTTGCACTATTCGACATCACCTGGATCGATTCGCGTGCCGAACTGCTGCCTGCGAATTTGAGCGATGAAGTGACCGCACAGGTATGCGCCGCACCGGCCGACTTGGTGGGCGTTGCTCGGGCGGGAACGCGTTATGTGGTACTGACGCACGATCACGCGCTCGATTACGATGTGTGCCGCAGGATACTGCTGCGCGGCGACTCGGCCTGGTTGGGTCTCATCGGTTCGGTCAGCAAGTCGGCGCGCTTTCGTTCGCGGTTGCTGCGCGACGGTGTCGATCGAGAGATGCTTTCAGGCCTGACTTGCCCCATCGGCATACAGGGAATTGCCAGCAAATTACCCGCGGCCATCGCCATCGCCATCACGGCCCAGCTGTTGCAACAACAGGCCGGCGTTCCGGCGGCGCAACTCACCGGCGCGGAGCTCACTGGCGCACGACTCACTGGCACGGAAAACCCTGCTTGCACCGCCGCCTGTAAATCATGCGGCTCGGAGCGGCGCAAAGACACATGAACGAGCGTCCGCTTGCACCGCGTTTGGTCCTGCGCGGGATCACCAAACGTTATCCCACCACCCTCGCCAACGACAATGTCGATCTCCGAGTAGGGGTCGGCGAAATACATGCGCTCATGGGCGAGAACGGCGCCGGTAAGAGCACACTGATGAAGATCGTCTACGGCGTCACGCGGCCGGATGCCGGCAGCATCGAATGGGAAGGAAGCACGGTCGGCATCCATAGCCCCGCGGAGGCTCGGCGCTTGGGTGTGGGCATGGTGTTCCAGCACTTTGCGCTGTTCGAGACGCTGAGCGTCGCGGAGAACATCGCGCTGGCACTCGATGAACGAAGTACGCCGGCAGCACTGGCGCCGCGCATCCGTGCGGTCGCGGAACGCTACGGGCTGCCCGTCGACCCGCAGCGGCTGGTGCACAGCATGTCCGTCGGCGAACGCCAGCGCGTGGAAATCGTGCGCTGCCTGCTGCAGTCGCCCAAGCTCCTCATCATGGATGAGCCCACGTCGGTTCTGACGCCGCAGGCCGTGCTGCAATTGTTCGGCACGTTGCGCCGGCTCGCGGGTGAGGGCATGAGCATTCTCTACATCAGTCACAAGCTCGATGAAATTCGCGCCCTCTGCGACAGCGCGACGGTATTGCGCGCGGGCCGGGTCAGCGGCACGGTGCGGCCGCGCGAGGAGTCCAACGCCAGCCTGGCGCGGCTGATGGTGGGCAGCGACCTGGATGATCAGCCACCGCAGCCGCGCCAGCCCGGTGAAGTGCGGCTCGAACTGAATGGTTATTCCATGGTCCCGCGCGATCCCTTCGGCACCGCGCTCCGCCAAATCGACCTCGACGTACGTTCCGGTGAAATCGTCGGCATCGCCGGCGTATCGGGCAATGGACAGAAAGAACTGCTCGCCGCGCTGTCCGGCGAAATGATCGGACCTCACTCGGGCTCGATCAGCCTTTGCGGCCGGCGAATCGACCACCTGGGCGCGGCGCATCGCCGGGCCTTCGGTTTGGGCTTCGTGCCTGAAGAACGCCTGGGTCGCGGCGCCGTGCCGGCGATGTCGCTCTCGGAGAACGCCCTCCTCACCGGCGCGCGCGCGGGCATGGTGCGACACGGCCTGGTCCGGCACCGTGTGGCGCGCGCCTCCGCCCGGGCAACCATCGCCGCCTTCAAAGTCAAATGCGGCAGCGAGCAGTCCGCCGCCGAACGGCTCTCCGGCGGCAACCTGCAGAAATTTATCGTCGGCCGCGAGATTCGGCTCGCACCCAAGGTCATGCTGGTCGCCCAACCCACCTGGGGCGTCGACGTGGGCGCCGCGCAGTTGATCCACCAATCGCTCATCGGTCTGCGCGACGGCGGCTCGGCGGTCCTGGTAATTTCCGAGGAACTCGACGAGTTGTTCACGATCTGCGATCGAATCGCCGTGTTGACCGCGGGGCGTTTGTCCGCGCCGCAGCCCCGCTCGCAACTCACCATCGAGGCGGTGGGCCTGCTGATGGCCGGCGCCACGCAAGAGGTTGCGCATGGCTGACTTCCCCTGGCGCCCGCCGCCGTGGCGACTCGAAAAACGTGCGGCGCCGTCGGCCGCGATGCGCATCGCGGCTCCGCTGATCGCGGCGGCAGCCATGCTCGCGACCGGCTTTGCGATCTTCGCCTTCCTCGGCCGGGAACCGTTGACTGCGCTCTACATGTTTTTCGTCGAACCGCTGAACTCGCTCTATGGAGTTGGCGAACTGCTGCTCAAGGCGACGCCCCTCGCGCTGTGCGGACTGGGACTCGCGCTGGGCTTCACGGCCAATGTCTGGAATATCGGTGCCGAAGGACAATTGACGTTGGGCGCGATCTGCGGCGGCGGTGTGGCGCTGTTTTGGAGTAGCGAGCTTGGCCGCTTGGCATTGCCCGTCATTTTGCTCGCCGGCATTGCCGGCGGTGCCGCCTGGGCGGCCATTCCCGCCTTACTGCGCACGCGCTTCAATACCAGTGAAATCCTGGTGAGCTTGATGCTGGTGTACATCGCCCAGCTGCTGCTCGCCTACCTGCTGCGCGGGGCATGGCGCGATCCCGACGGGTTTGGCTTCCCCCAATCGAAGGCCTTCGACGAACGCATCATCCTGCCGCTGCTGTTCGATGGGCAGCGGGCAAGCATCGCGTTTCCGCTGATGCTGGCGCTCGCCGCCTTGTCCTGGTTTTTTTCCAGCCGGCTATTCGCCGGCTACCGCATGCTGGTTTCGGGACAGGCGCCTGCCGCGGCGGCTTATGCGGGCTTCAGCGAGCGGCGCAACGTGTGGCTCGCCTTGATGATAAGCGGTGGCGCGGCCGGCTTGGCCGGAGTTTGTGAGGTCGTCGGTCCCATAGGCCGGCTGCAGACCGACATCTCGCCCGGGTATGGCTTCGCGGCCATCATCGTTGCCTTCGTCGGCAGGCTGCACCCAGCCGGCATCGTGCTCGCGGCATTGCTCATGTCGCTGCTCTATTTGGGAGGCGAATCGGTGCAACTCGGCCTACAGCTGCCCGCCGCCGTAACCGGATTGTTCCAGGGCATATTGTTGTTCTATCTACTGGCGGCGGATTTGTTCGTCGGTTTCCGGCTGCGCCTTGCACCTCGCGCGGTCACGTCAAGCGCATGAACGCCGAATTCCTCATCGCCATCATCACCGGCACGGTCGTGGCAGCCACGCCGCTGATTTATGCCGCGCTCGGAGAACTGGTGGCGGAACGCGCCGGTGTGTTGAATCTCGGGGTCGAAGGCATGATGCTGGTGGGAGCGCTCGCCGCCTTCGCCGTGAGCGTCCGCAGCGGCAGCCTGTTCGCGGGTTACACCGCGGCGATCTGCGCATCCATGCTGCTGGCGCTGTTGTTCGCGGTCCTGACATTGAGCCTGCAGACCAACCAGGTGGCGACGGGACTGGCGCTCACGCTATTCGGCCTGGGCTTGAGCGCCTTTGCCGGCCGCAAGTTCTTGGGCTTGCCGATCGAGGGCCTCCGGCCGCTGTCGCTTCCGATGTTGAGCGACCTGCCGATCGCCGGACCGCTGCTATTCCGTTTTGACGCCGCGGTGTATGGTTCCATCCTGCTGTACTTCGTGGTCGAGCGCGTGCTCAATCATTCTCGCGTCGGCCTGCAACTGCGCGCCGTCGGCGAGTCGCCCGCCATTGCGCATGCACTGGGCCAGCCGGTGATGTCGACACGGTATCTGGCGGTGTTGTTTGGCGGCGCGACCAGCGGGATCGCAGGCGCATACCTCTCGACGGCGCTCACGCCCATGTGGGTGGAAGGAATGAGCGCGGGACGCGGTTGGATCGCGCTGGCGCTGGTGGTATTCGCGACCTGGAAGCCGTTGCGAGTATTGCTGGGCGCCTACCTGTTCGGCGGCGTTACGATCTTGCAGCTCCACGCGCAGGGCCTGGGAATCAGCGTGCCCAGCGAAATCCTTTCGATGCTGCCCTATGCGGCGACCATCGTCGTGCTGGTCATCATCTGCCGCGATCCGAAAACCATTCTGCTGAACCAACCGGCCTCGCTGGGCAAGAGCTTTCATCCCGATGCGTAAACGGCGGCGACCATGAACGCCTATGTAATCGACTGGCTGAGTCTGCTGGGTCGCTGGGTACACCTGATCACGGGCATTGCCTGGATTGGTGCGTCGTTCTATTTCGTTTGGCTCGACAATCACCTGCTGCCGCCGACGGATGAATCGCTGTCGCGCAAGGGCGTCGGCGGCGAGCTGTGGGCCGTGCACGGCGGCGGCTTTTACAACGCACAAAAATACCGCGTGGCGCCGCCGTCGTTGCCGCCCTCCCTGCATTGGTTTTATTGGGAGGCCTACTCCACTTTTCTGTCCGGCTTTTTCCTGCTCTGCCTGTTGTACTACGCGCAGGCGGAGATCTACCTCATCGACCCTCACGTCGCCGCATTGAGCAAGCCCGCGGCGATCGCCATCGGTTTGGCCTTCATCATCGGAGGTTGGCTCATCTACGATGCGCTGTGCCGCAGCCCCCTTCGGCACAACGGCGTCTGGCTCGGCGCCGTGTGCGCGCTGCTGCTGGGCGCCGCGGCCTTCGCGCTGTGCCACCTGTTCAGCGGTCGCGGCGCCTTCATTCAATTCGGCGCGATGCTGGGCGCAATCATGGTTGCCAATGTGTTCTTCGTCATCATTCCGGGCCAGCGCGAGATGGTGCAGGCCAAACGCGAAGGACGCGATCCGGACCCGCAGGCCGGATTGCGCGGCAAACTGCGTTCGGTGCACAACACCTATTTCACGCTGCCCGTGCTGTTCACCATGATCAGCAACCACGCCGCGCTGACCTTCGGGGCGCGCTACAACTGGCTGGTGTTGATCGCAATGTCCGCCGCGGGCGTATTGATCCGCGTGTACTTCGTTGCGCGCCACAAGCGCCATGAGCGCGGCGGAAAGACCACGCTTTGGCCGGCGCTGCTGGGCGTGGCCGTCCTCACCGCAACGGCCGGCGTGCTGGCGCCGCGGCGCGAGCCGGCCCCCCTTGCCACCGCGGACACCTCGGCGGCGCGCTTCGCCGGCGTTCAACACATCGTCGCGATGCGGTGCGTGCCCTGTCACGCCGCCGCGCCGACGCAGCCGGGCTTTGCGGCGGCGCCCAAGGGACTGGTACTGGATACGCCGGAAGCGATCCTGACTCATGTGGCGGTGATTGCGCCGCAGGTGGCCGCTCGGACCATGCCCATCGGCAACCTGACCGGCATGACCGAGGCTGAGCGCAATCAACTGCTCGACTGGATTCAACGTGGCGCGCCTCGCTGACGCCGCGGGTCCCGCCGCAACTGCAACCTTCAACCCTACGAAACCGGTCAAGTCATGAGCCTCAACACCCCCGTGGATAAGCGAAAGAAGGTGGACAGCCTAGAGCCTCGGCGTCTGGCCCGCGGCACGACCAAAGCGCTCGATACAGCCGAGGTGCACGAACGCATCTGGAGCGCAATCATGGATCACAGCCTGCCGCCGGAAACCCGCTTGGTGGAAACGGATCTTTGTGAAATTTTCGGTCTCGGCAGGACGCGGCTGCGGCAGGTGTTGCAGAAATTGGCGCACGAACGCGTCGTGACACTGATGCGCAATCGCGGCGCGATGGTGTCGAAGCCCTCGGTGCGCGAGGCGCGGGAGGTATTCGCTGCCCGGCGGGTCATCGAGGCGAATATCGTCGAGACCTTCATCAAGACGGCTACCCGCAAGGACGTGAAACACCTACAAGACCATGTGGCCCGCGAGGAAGAAGCGTGGCGCAACAACGATCGCCGTGCCATCTTGAAGCTCTCGGGCGAATTTCATTTGCTGCTTGCCGAGGCGGCCGACAACAGCATCCTGCTCGAGCTGCTGCGCGATCTGGTCTCGCGCTCCTCGCTCATCATCGCCGTGTATCAAGCGCCCGGAACATCCCCCTGCCCGCCGGACGCCCATCGCGAACTGACCGCCACGCTGGAACGGCGCGAGCGCGGCGCCATCAAACAGATGACACAGCATTTGGACCACGTCTTCACGGCTCTCATACTCGAGGACCGCAGCGAGACCCGAGTCGACCTGCGCTCGGTGTTCGGAGCCCGCCAATGAGCTATCCTCGGGATCTGCGCGGCTATGGCCGCCGACCGCCGCATCCGCGCTGGCCCAACGGGGCACGGATCGCACTGCAGTTCGTTCTCAACCATGAGGAGGGCGGCGAGAACTGCGTATTGGATGGCGACCCGGCGTCCGAAATCTTTCTCTCGGAGATCATCGGTGCCACCGCCTATCCCATGCGCCACATGAGCATGGAGTCGCTGTTCGAATACGGCTCGCGCGCCGGGCTCTGGCGCGTGCTGCGCGTGTTCGAGCAACGTCGCCTGCCGCTGACGGTGTTCGGCGTCGCAAGAGCGCTGCAGCGGCACCCGGAGGCCGTGGCGGCTTACCTCGAACTAGGCCACGAGATCGCGGCCCATGGTTTGCGCTGGATCACCTATCAGCAAGTGGACGAAAGCACAGAACGTGCGCATATGGCGGAAGCCACCGCCATTCTGCAAGAGTTGACCGGCGCCGCGCCGTTGGGTTGGTATACGGGGCGCGACAGCCCCAACACCCGGCGGCTGGTGGTCGAACACGGCGGCTTTTTGTACGACTCGGATTCCTACGCGGACGATCTGCCCTACTGGACCGAAGTGGCGGCGCGGCCCTCCGGCGCCTTCGCGACCGATGCCGCATCGATCGCGCCGCATCTCGCCGTGCCGCATCTGGTCGTGCCCTACACTCTCGACAGCAACGATATGCGCTTTGCCGCCATGCAGGGCTTCAATTCGGGCACTCAGTTCTTCGACTACCTCAAAGATTCCTTCGACACGCTGTATGGCGAAGGCAACCCCATGGGTCTCGACGCGCCCAAGATGCTGTCCATCGGCCTGCACGCACGGCTCTGCGGCCGCCCGGGCCGGATCGCATCGCTGGAGCGCTTCCTCGATTACGTCTGCGGGCACGAGCGAGTTTGGATCTGCCGACGCATTGAGATCGCCAAACATTGGATGGCCGAACACCCGTTCGGGCACGCGGGCGCGCGCTTGTCCCTATGATCACGCTCGAACAACTCAACGCGCTGCCCGCGCCGGATTTCGTTGCCGCGCTGGCGTCCATTTTCGAACACTCCCCCTGGGTGCCGGAACACGTCGCCGCCTTGCGCCCCTTCGACACCGGCATCGCCCTGCACCGGGCAATGTGCGACGCCGTCATGCAGGCCGACCAGGCCCTGCAGCTGACGTTGATACGCGCGCATCCGGAACTCGCGGGGCGTGCTGCGATTCGTGGCGATCTGACGTCTGCGTCGACGAGCGAGCAGCAAGGCGCGGGGCTGTCCGCTTGCACACCCGTACAATACCAACTCCTGCATTCGCTGAACGCCGCATACAAGGGCCGCTTCGGATTTCCCTTCGTGTTGGCGGTCAAGGGACACACGCCGGACAGCGTGATCGCCACGCTCGAGCAGCGCGTGACACATGACGTGGATGCGGAACGCAGCGTCGCATTGAACGAAATCTGCCGCATCGCGCGCTTTCGTCTCGCGGATCTCGTCGACGAACCCATGGGCGCGGCCATCATCGCCATGGCCGACGACCTGGCGCGCTTCAGCGAAACGCCCGGCGCGCTGAGCTGCTCCTACCTCACGCCCGCCCATATCGCCACCGCCGCCCGGATCCGCGACTTCATGCTGGCCGCGGGACTTACCGTGCGCTGCGATGCCGTGGGCAACATCGTGGGCGTACTGGCCGGCGATGGACGAACATCGAAGCACCTGTTGACGGGGTCGCACTACGACACCGTGATCAACGCCGGCAAATACGACGGACGCCTCGGCATCGTGTTGGCCATAGCCGTCGCAGGTTCGTTGCGCCGCGCCGGATTGCAGCTGCCCTTTCCGCTCGAAATCATTGCCTTTGCCGAAGAAGAGGGCGTGCGCTTCAAATCGACCTTCCTTGGCAGCCGCGCGGTCGCCGGGCGCTTCGACTTGGAGGTGCTCGACTGCACCGATGCGCACGGTACCTCGCTGCGAGAAGCGATGCGCTCGGCGGGCCACGAGGTGGCGGCAATCCCCTCGATCGCGCGCGATCCCGCACGGGTGTTGGGCTTCGTCGAGGTTCACATCGAGCAAGGACCCGTGTTGCTCGATGCCGGAATGCCGGTGGGCGTGGTCACCAGCATCGCAGGCAGCATTCGAAGCATGGTGACAGTGCAAGGACTTTCCGGCCATGCCGGCACGGTGCCGATGCCGCTGCGCCATGACGCCGCCGCCGCCGCCGCCGAAATCGTGCTCACGGTGGAGCGACGTTGCAGCATGCAACCTGGCCTCGTCGGCACGGTGGGCAAGCTCGAGGTGCCCGATGGCGCCATCAACGTCATCCCCGGCCGATGCGAGTTGAGCATCGACATCCGCTCCGGCCGCGATGCGCTGCGCGATGCCGCGGACGCGGACATCACCGCCGAGATAAAACAGATCGCGGTCCGGCGCGGCGTCGCGGTCGAGCAGCGCCGGGTGCTCGAAGCGGCCAGCGTGCCTTGCGCCACGACGCTGCAGGATGCCTGGAGTGCGAGCGTGCAGCGAGTCACCGGCGGTCCCGCCCCCCGCCTACCGAGTGGCGCGGGCCACGACGCCATGATGATGGCGAGCCTGACGGACATCGGTATGCTATTCGTGCGCTGTGGCAACGGAGGCATCAGCCATCACCCGGCGGAGACGCTGAGCGCGGACGATGCCCACGTCGCTGCACGGGTGTTCCAAGATTTTTTGCAGCATTTCAAGGTACCCGAATGACGGATTTCATCGACTCCCAAGCCGCAGTCGCCGCCTTTGTCGGCGACTGGGTCAATCAACACTTCTCCGCGGAATGCGAGTTCCTCGCGGCGATGGTCAAGTTACCGACCGATAACCCGCCGGGCGATTGCGCCGCGCACGCCGACGCTGCGATGAATCGGCTACGCGATCTCGGCCTGACCGTCGAGCGTTTCACGCTGGGAAAGACCACCGTCGAGAGCGTCGGTATGATCTCGGCCACCAATCTCATTGTGCGCCAGCCCTTCGGCGAGAAGGGGCCCTGCATTGCGCTCAACGCCCATGGCGACGTTGTACCACCCGGCCTCGGCTGGACGCACCATCCCTACGGCGCAACCGTGGTCGAGGACGCCACGCACGGCCCCGTGATGTACGGTCGCGGCGTCGCGGTCAGCAAATCGGATTTCGCGACTTATGCGTATGCGTTACTGGCCCTGCGGGCGCTGGCGGCACAGGGCTGCAAGCTCGTGGGCAGCGTCGAATTGCACCTGACCTACGATGAGGAAACCGGTGGCGACATTGGCCCGCGCTGGCTGTTGGAGCAGGGCCTCACGAAACCGGACTACGCCATCGGCGCCGGCTTTTCGTACGCGGTGACCACCGCCCACAACGGTTGCCTGCACGTGGAGGTCACGATTCGCGGTCGCCAGGGACACGCCGCGATGCCGGAATCCGGGGTGGACGCGCTGGCCGCCGCCACTCGGATTCTGAGCGATCTGTATGCTTCACGTGGGGCGCTCAAGGAGCGCCGCTCGAAAATCCCGGGCATCACCCATCCGACGCTGAACGTCGGCCTCATCAACGGCGGCATCAATACCAATGTCGTCCCGGACCGCGTCACCTTCCGCATCGACCGGCGCATCATCCCAGAAGAATCGCCCGCCGCCGCGGAGGCGGAATTGCGCGCGCTGATCGAAGGCTCTGCCGCACGCTGCCCCGGCATCAATGTCGAAATCCGGCGTATCCTGCTCGCCCTGCCTCTGGTGCCATTGCCCGGTGCAGAGAAACTCACCCATGCGTTGCAAGACAGCGGGGCGCAGTTCTTCGGCACGAAAATCGATGAACACGGCGTGCCGCTGTACACCGATGCACGCCACTACACGGCGGCCGGCATTCCCACTGTTCTATACGGCGCCGGACCCCGTACTCTCAAGGAAGCCAACGGCCATGGCGCCGACGAATGTCTGAGGCTCAACGATCTGCGGCGCGCCACCGCGACCGTGGCTTGCGCGCTGGCCAACCTGCTCGGGGGCACCCGACCCGAGGCCCTATGAACATCCGACGCAGCGCGTTCGCGGCAATCTCGCTGGTATTTCTCGCGGCAACGAGCACAGTCGCCGCCGAACGCTGGTTCGAGGAGGTGAAAACCACGGCCACCCCGAGTCAGCTCTATACATTTCTGTATGCGATGCCCAAGGGCGGAGACCTGCACAATCACCTGACCGGCGCGGTACGGTCGGAATGGTACTGGGACGCCGCAATGGCGCAGGAGAAGCGCGGTTACATTTATTACACGCGGGTCCGCATCGAGAACTGCGCGGCGTACGGGAACGACGAATTCGGCCCAAGCAAGGCGCTGCTGCTGTTCAAAAACATCCAGGGCAGCAGTTTCGAAAAGCTCGATGCCTGCCGCAAATCCGAGTTCAAGCGGCTACAGGATCTTGATGAGCGCGAGAAACAGGGCTGGCTCAACAGCATGCGCCTCGATCAACCCTATGAGGGACGCAACGAATTCTTCGACGCCATCTGGGACCGTATCAACGATCTGCTGCGGAATCCTTACCTGATCTGCGACATTCTACTGCGCAACATGCAGGCCTTCGGCCAGGAAGGAGTGGAGTACCTCGAGACCCAGCAAGGCGCCGAAGGCGGCGTGAAGGCGGACGGCTCACCTTACAGTGTCGATGAGGTGGTCGCTATTTACCGCCGCTTCCTCGCCTCGCCGCAGGCGAAGGCCACGGGTGTGGAGGTCCGCTTTCAAAACTCATTACTGCGTTTCACGCCCAATGCCGAGCAGCGGCTGCGCGATCTGTACGCAATCACGGATCGCTATCGCGACCTCTATGTCGGCGTGAACATGGTGGGGCGGGAAGACAACGGCAAGGGCTACCCGCTGCGATTCCTGCCGGTGCTGCGCGAACTGCGCCACAAATATCCGGATATCAATCTGTCCATCCACGCCGGCGAAGTGGACGAGCCAAACTCCCACATCCGCGACACATTGCTATTGGGCGCGCAACGCATCGGCCATGGCGTCAATTTGATCACCGATCCCGAGACCATGCTCAGAATGCGCAACGGTCCCTATTTGGTCGAGATCAATCTCATCAGCAACTTGCTGCTGGAGTATGTCAGCGACTACTCCCAGCATCCCTTCCCGGAATATCTGCGGACAGGCATTCCCGTCGCTTTGTCGACGGACGACCGCGGCATGTGGGATTCGAACATGAGCGACGAATTCTTCGTCGCGGTCAAGGAGTTCAACTTGTCGTGGGAGGAAATCGTCAAGCTGGGCCGCAACTCGTTGCAGTACTCGTTCCTCGACGAACCCACCAAGCAACGGCTGCTGACAAACTACGACAAGCGCATCACCACCTTCGCGCGGCAGTTCCAAACAAAAAGCTGGGCGAGCCTAAGCGACTCCAAACCGGTGAGCTACAGTTTCCTGTGCAAGCACTACCAGCTGTGCCTGCTGCCCTGAACGATCGGCCCGCGACGCGCCGGGCGCCGCCACCCCGGGCACCGCACCACGCGCCGCCGGATGGCCGGGCGTCGCCACGCCGGGCGCCGTTGCGCTGGTCAACCGCCGGGAATGACGTCACGGTAGTGGGACCACCCGTCCAGCAACGCCTGGACCACGCGATTGCCGACCTGGTAAGCCGCTTCGAGCGCCGGCATGCCGGCGTCCGGATACTCCGCGGTGGTACTCCACGCCGTGCTTTTTCCCGGCGGCGCCATCGAATAATTGCTCGCCGTTCGCAGCACCATCACCCGCTTCAAATCCGCACGGCCCACTCGCGACAGACGCCGCAATGCAGTCAGCGTGCCGCTGTCTTCCATGTTAGCCATCATGAAATTGGCATCGCTGCCGGCCTGCAGCTTCACCCAATCGTTGGCCCACTGGTTCATGTGTTCGCCATGCCAGTACTTGCTGGACGACAGAGAATCACCCACCGTCACGAAGGGCGGACGGGTCGCGGCTGGATAGCCCGCGAACTGCTTGCGAAATTGGGCAATGCCGGGGCTATCCGCGATGGGATGGTCCTTGGTGATCGAGTAGGCCCAATCCACCAGCGCGGCATTGAGTGCGAAATGAATGGTGTCCACCGTCCAGCCGTTGGCTTTGTCATTGGGTTTCTTGGCGCCCAACGGCAGCATGCCGTAGGGCCAGTCGGCAGGAATCTCGCGCGCATCGATTTCGTAGAGCAAATCACCGTCGACCACGTGCTTCGCCCAGGCCGCCGTGCCCAGCGACACATCGAGCGGATCGCCTCCGGCAATGCCGGCCACCAGCCAGTAAGCCTTGCTCAGGTCGAAGCGCGTATCGAGGCCGAGTGCCATGATGGAGCTGCTTGAGTTGGTGACTCCGCCGCCCGTGCAAATCAGCAACACCCCGGCGTCGTTCATGCGCAGCTCATACTCGCCGAGCGGAAATGGCAACACCGTATCCAGCTTCAGGCGCTCGACCCACAGCTGCGCTTCGCCGGGTCGGTCACCGCTCATCTTGCCGATTTCGTACATCGTGACCACGACCACTTTGACGGGTATGGGCACGGTCTTTATGGGCACGGGTATCGGCGCAGCCTGTACAGGCGCCACTTGCATGGGCACGCCTGGCGTAGGCACGGCCGGCACCGAATCGGACGCCGCTTGCACCCTCGATGGTACGGACAACCCCACAACGCACAAGCCAATGCCAATACCAATGACGGTAAGGACTGCGGATATCACCCGGACTCTGCACATACTACGGTTCTCCATTTCCACCCTTTCAACGACCATTCTGCCAAAGGATACTTCATGAACAACTTCATCGACAGCATGCCGAAAGCGGAGCTGCATGTGCATCTCGAGGGCACGCTCGAGCCAGATTTGAGCTTTGCGTTGGCGCAGAAGAACGGCATCGCCCTGCCCTACGACTCGCCCGAAGCCTTGCTGCGCGCCTACGATTTTCATGATCTACCGTCTTTTCTGGCCATCTATTACAAAGCCATGAACGTGCTGCAGGACGAGTCGGACTTCTTCGAACTCACCTGGCGCTACCTCCTCAAGGCCCAGGAACAGAACATCGTGTACGCCGAAATGTTCTTCGACCCGCAGGCGCACACCTCGCGCGGCGTCGCGTTCGAAACCGTCATTAGCGGCATCCGCCGCGCCCAGGAAAAGGCAGCCGCCGAGCTCGGCGTCGAGACGCAGTTGATCCTGTGTTTCCTGCGTGACATGAGCGCAGAGTCCGCCATGCAGACCCTGCTCCAGGCACTACCCTACAAACACTGGCTGGTCGGAGTCGGACTGGATTCGGACGAGAAAAACAACCCGCCCGTCAAATTCGCCGATGTGTTCGCACGGGCTCGCGGCGAAGGTTTGAAGCTCACCATGCACTGCGACGTGAACCAGCAGAATACGCTCCTGCATATCGGCCAGGTGCTGAACGACATTCGCGTGGATCGCATCGATCACGGCTTGAACTCGCTGGAGGACCCTGCGCTGTGCGAGGTGATCGCCCAGCGCGGACTCGGGCTCACCGTCTGCCCCGTCTCCAATCGATTCTGTGTGCAGGATCTCACCGCCAGCCATATCCGGCGGATGCTGCAACTCGGCATGCGCGCCACCGTGAACTCCGACGACCCGGCGTACTTTCGAGCCTATATGAACGAAAACTTGCGCGCGCTGCACGAGGAAGGCGAAATGAGCAAAACTGAAATAGTGCAGTTGGTCCGCAACAGTTTTGAGGTGGCTTGGCTGGATGACGCACGGCGCGGCGCATACCTCGAACGGCTGCAGCGGCACGTGGACCAGGCGGCATGAGCGCGCCACCAGCGGCTGTGGCGCACGGTGCGGTGCCGCGCGGCGCTGCGAGCGCCATCATTGCCTTGCTTCTCGTCGCTTGGCTGACGCCTGCCGTAGGGATGGAATTCAGCGCGGAAACGCGTACGCGCCAGCAACTCGTACAGGTGTCGCTGGCCCGCGAGCCGGCCGACGTCATTCTGCGTGGCGCAACGGTGCTCAACGTCGTTACCGGCGAGTGGGAGAAGAACCAGGACATCGTCATCAAGGGTGAGCGCATTGCCTGGGTCGGCAAGTCCGGCGCTTGGGCCGGGAAGGCCTCCCAAGAGATCGATGCTCGCGGCGAGTGGGCCGTACCGGGCTTCGGCGAGGCGCACAAGCACATCGAGAGCACGTACCTGACGCCGGAATACGAAGCCACGCTGGTGATTCCGCGCGGCAACACCTGGACCGTCGAAGACTCGCACGAGTTATCTAACGTGGTGGGCAATCGCAACGTGCAGTTCTGGCTCGAAGCCGAGGCCAAAGGCAGTCCGCTCAAGATATTTCCTTCCGTGGGTTCCGCGACGCCGCCGACTGTTTACGAGCATGGCGGCGGCTACTACGGCTATAAGGAGATGCACGACTTCATGCTGGCCGACAAGCGCGTGATTTCGTTGGGCGAAGTGATGGATTGGCCGGCGGTGAACGACCCCAAATCCGCCGGCCGCCAACGCATCTGGGAGATGATGCAGGCAACCACTGACGGTCGCGGCGTGATCGAGGGACATGGTGCAGGCCTGGTCGATCCTGCCTCTATCAACGCCTTCGCGGCCGCCGGTCTGTCGTCGGATCACGAGGCGCGACAGCCCGAAGAAGGGTTCGAAAAGCTGCGGCGCGGTGTCTTCCTCGAAGTGCGCGTCGACACTGTCCGCGACTTGTTTCCCTACCTCATCAAGCAGGGGCTGAAGGACTGGTCGAACGTTTCGGTGACCACCGACGATCGCGACGTCTATGCGACCCTGCAGCTCGGCTCGATGGATTACAACATCCGAACGGCGATCGAATCAGGCGTACCCACGATTACTGCCTATCAGATGGGCAGCTACAATCCCGCGCGGCATTTCCACATCGAGCACCTGGTGGGCTCCATCACTCCCGGTCGCTACGCCGATATCGTGCTGCTCAGCGATCCTGACAAAGTGAAAATCACCCGGGTGTTCGCCAACGGCCGGCTCGCGAGCCACGGTGGCGACTATCTGCTGCCAATTCCGCAAATCCACTACCCAGACTGGGTCACGCGCACACTCAACATCAAGCGCCCGCTGCAAGCCGGGGACTTCGCCGTGCATGCGCCGGCCGGCCGCACTTCGGTTCACGTCGCGCTGATGGAGCCGTTTTGGTTCGCACCGGATTTCATCACGGATACGCTGCCGGTGAACGCCGACGGCACGGTCAGCGCCGATCCCGCTCGCCGCATCATCAAGGTGGCCGTGGTCGATCGCTACAGCGGCAACGCGCAAATCTCGAAAATGTTCTGGCGCAATACCGGGCCGAAGACGCCGGGCAGCGCGCTCGCAAGTTCGCAATCGCATGACCTGCACAACATCTGGGTGGTCGGCAATGACGACGCCGCGATGGCGCTGGCAGTCAACACCATTCGTGACATGCAAGGTGGCTGGGTGCTGGTGGGCAAAGGAACGGTAGCGGCAAAAGTACGGCTGGAAGTCGGCGGCCTCATGACGCCGCGTCCCGTCCCCGAAGTGGCCGCGGAACTCGAGGCCTTGCACAATGCAGCCGACAACATCGATTGGATCGCCGCCCCCGGGCTGCCGGATCGCCTGCGTTTCGCGTTCCTGACGGCGTCACCCTGGAAATGGCAGCTCGTTGCGCCCTATCCCGGCAACCCCGGTGGCTTCGTCAACGTCAGCACGGGAGAAACGCATGCGGTGATTTGGTGATGTGCGTGCCCGCGTGGCGATGATTGGGCGGCGCACGGTAGCGCTGCAGCGTAGGGCAGCGCGGTGGGGCATGGCCGCGCGGTGGCGTACGGCCGGCTGGTGGCGCATCGCCGCGCGATGGCGCACGGCCGCCCTTCTTTGCTTCCTCGTAGTGCCGTGGAGCGAATCGCACGCGCACCTGCTGAACATGACCACCGTGCAAGTGAATGTGGATTCCGATGGTCGCGTCCTGGTCGACATGAAGATCGACATCACCCGCGCCGCCGGCGGCCCGCTCGATTACTACCGCTTGAGCCGCAAATCCCAGCCGCTCGCAGAGCCTGAGACGCGGGAACTTCTGGATAAATTGACCACCGCGGTCAGCCTACAGCTCGGCGCAGGAGACGCGATTCCGTTACGGCTGGTCAGTGCCGAGCTTCCCAGCGCATCGAAAGAAGTATTTCTCGACCCCTTGAGCTGGCCGATGACGCATGTGGTACTGAGCGGCCACCTGCCCGGGTTGGGCCAAGCCGAAACGCATCGCCTAGAAGCCGTGTTCCAGCCCACCTTCCATTTCGAGGAGCCTATTGCGCTCACCATCATGAGCCTGCCCGAACAGCGCCGCATGACGCGATGGCTGGTCACCTCACAGGTCAGCCCACCATTTGAGCTGGTGGTGAGTGGCGCCAACGCCGCTGCCGGGACCGCAACCGCGAGTCCGAGTGCGGTTTCGCTGTGGCAGTTCGTGAAGTTCGGATTCCTGCATATCCTCCCAAGAGGACTGGACCATGTACTCTTCGTGCTCGGCCTGTATCTGGGCGCACGCAGTTTGAAGTCGCTGCTGATCCTCGTCACTTGTTTCACGCTGGCTCATTCGATTACTTTGGGCCTGGCCAGCATCGGCATCGTTCGCCTGAGCCCAAGTGTCGTGGAGCCCCTGATCAGCGCGTCGATCGCCTGGGTGGGCGTGGAGAATTTCTTTCCGGCCGCGCGCACCGAACGCTACCGGCCACTGCTGGTGTTCGGATTCGGTCTGTTGCACGGTCTGGGCTTCGCCAGTGCCCTATCAGCGCTGGACGCGCCGCAAAACAGCTTCCTGGCTTTATTGCTCAGCTTCAACGTCGGCATCGAACTGGGTCAATTGACGGTGATCGCGGGCGCCCTGCTCTTGACGTGGTGGTGCCTACGGCAGCCTTGGTACCGGCGCAGGGTGGCCCTACCCGCCTCCGCGCTCATCGCACTGATCGCGGTCGTCTGGACGGTGCAGCGGCTATTGATAGTCGTCTCGGCCCTCTGAGATGCGAGGACGTTTCCTATGAAACGTCCGTTGTCCGTTGCTCGGATGCACGCCACGTTTGAGCGGCGATTAAGCGACCAAGCACGCAAAAATATTGCTACGAACCTCGTTTCATCTCAGGGGTGCGGCCTGCCGCATGGGACGTTTCCGCGGAAACGTCCTTTGTCCACTGGTCGGACGCACGTCACGGGCGCTGGATACCTGGTGTCTCCGCCTAGCGGGGTTCCGCGACTGGATCCAGGGCGAACGCGCCTGGCAGCAACATGGCTGCAGTTGCCGTCGTGGTGGCGCCGTGCAGATTCGTCTGCACCACGATGAGTTGCGCACCTCCGAGTTCCATCATGACCTGCCGGCACGCACCGCAGGGCGCGATGGGTCCTTCGGTATCTCCCACGACAACGAGGTGCGTGAAATCACCCGGCCGGTACCCCGCGGCAATGGCGGAGAATAGCGTCGTGCGCTCGGCGCAATTCGAAAGACCGTAAGATGCGTTCTCCACATTGCAGCCGGTGAACACCCGGGCATCCTTGGTTAGCAGTGCCGCGCCGACTCGAAATTTCGAATAGGGTGCGTATGCGGATTCACGCGCTTCACGGGCGGCGCGGATCAAAGCGTCGATATCAGCGTGCATAGGCAACTCCGAAAAACGACTCGAGACTGCAATCAAGTAGGCGAACCGAGCAAACAACCGGCAATCGTCGCGCTTGCCAGATTCGACAGCGAACCTGCCGCAACCACGCGCAAACCGTAGCGCGCCACCTGAGAACGCAGGTGAGGCGCCACGGCGCCGAAGCCGCCGGCCAAAATGGCGATGGACGAGAAGTTCGCAAAACCGCACAACGCAAACGAGACAATCACGATCGTCTTGGCATCCAGCACCGCAAGCCCCGCCGCAACCACGGTCGCGTGGTCCTTGAGATAGGGTGCGAAAGCCACGTAGCCCACGAATTCATTGAGGATCAGCTTCTGTCCGATGAGATTGCCGGCGATACCGGCATACCCCCACGGTACTCCAATCAACCAGGCCAGAGGCGCGAACAGGTAGCCGACGAGTGTCTCGAGGGTGAGATCAGGATAACCGAACCAGCCCATCACACCGCCGACGATTCCGTTGAGCAACGCAATCAGGCCGATGAACGCGATCAGCATGGCGCCCACGTTAACGGCCACACGCAGTCCGACCGCGGCGCCTGCCGCCGCCGCTTCGATCACGTTGGCCGAGGGCTGCTCTTCGAAATGCACGTCATCGAACGTGATGGTGCTGGGTTCGACGCTTGGGCAAATGAGCTTGGCGAACAGCAGGCCTCCGGGAACGGCCATGAACGATGCGGCAAGCAGATATTCGAGCTTCACGCCGAGGCCCGCGTATCCGGCAAGCATCGATCCCGCCACGGACGCCATGCCGCTGGTCATGATGGCAAACAACTCGGGTCCACGCAGCTGCCCGGCGAACGGCTTCAACACCGCCGGCATCTCGCTCTGACCGAGGAAGATCGTGGTCACGGCCGAGAACGATTCGAGCTTGCTCACGCCGAGGAGGCGTTGAAACATCGTCCCCAGCGAAATGACGATCCAGCGCATTACGCCCAGGTGGTACAGGACGGCGATGAGTGCGGATACGTAGATGATTGCCGGCAACACACGCAACGCGAAAACGAAGCCGGTGTCGCCGAACAATTCGAGCATCTTGGCGGTAACCAGCCCGCCGAACAGAAACTCCATGCCCTTGTTGCCGTAGGCGATGACGTGATTCACCGTGGCGGCGGCTGCGGCTAACGCACTGCGGCCCCAAGGCACGAACAGCACCAGTGCGCCAATCGCAACTTGCAGGCCCAAGGCGGACAACACCACGCGCGGCCGAATCGCGCCTCGGTTCTCCGACAACACGATAGCGATGCAGATCAGCACCGTGAGGCCGAGCAAGCCGCGCAGCACACCCATCATCCTTCTGCACCGCCCTGGTGTTCTCGCGAATGGCGTTCTCGCGATATCAAGCCAATCTCCCGTAGCCGTTGCTCGAGGAACACCCCTGCCCGGATATCGGGGTACTTCGCACCGGCGCCGACGCAAGACGGAAGACAACTCAGCACCACGTCCGAGTTCGGGTGCATGAAAAACGGTATGGAATAGCGGCTGACGTTGGCGCCTGTTGGGTTCACCACCCGGTGTGTGGTGGCGGGAATCACCCCGTTGGTGATGTGCGCCAGCATGTCACCCGAATCGACGATGAGATTGTTGCGTTCGGCCGCCACTGGGAGCCAGCGGCCGTCGCGATCCAAAAGCTCGAGTCCCGAGCCGCGCGGGGCCGGCAGGAGAGTGATGAGGTTGATATCTTCATGCGCCGCGGAACGCACACTGTCCGCATCGGCATCGATTGGAATCGGCGGATAGTGGAGCACCCGAAGAACGGAGTTGCGGTCCCGGACCAGCGGCGCGAAAAAACCGGCGGCGAGTTCCAGACCCGGCGTCAGGGCCTCCAGAATGAGTTGACCGGTGTCTTGGAGCGCATCGAAGAGCTGGAGAAACGTCTCCTTGAATCCCGGTGGCGATTCAGGCCAGATGTTGGGCAGCTCGGTTTCGTCGCGCCCCTGGCCGGCGTGATCCACGCCTTTTGCACGACGCTCAGGACCGATTTGCCAGAACTCCTTGAGATCGGGGGCTGTACGGTACTTCGCATGTTCGGCGCCGAAAGGTGCGTAGCCGCGCGGACCACCGATGTAGCGGCACTTGACCTCCTCGGTTTGGGCGAATAACGCAGCGCCGAGGTCGTACGCCTGGTCCAACAGCGTGTCGGACACTGGATGGTCAGATAAAATGATGAAACCGTAGCGCTGAGATCCCCGCATCAGCTCTTTGGAAAATGCATTGCGCGCACCGGGATCTCCGCGTGTGTAATCCGCTAGGCTCAGTTCAGGAATTCCACTTTCCATAAAATTCAGTTCGGCCGCCGGGAGATCGCGTGGATTCTACGATCTCTGCCGCGCACCAGTCATTAGAACCGCAGGCTCACCGTTCCGACCACACTTCGAGGCGCGCCCGGTACCGCGCGGACGAAGCTGTTGGAATTGAAGTCCGCATCGGTATAGGCCTCGTTGTAGTAGTACTTGTCGAACAAATTGTCGACATTCAGCGCAATTCGCAGCGATCGAACGCCCGTGGTACCGTCCAAGTTCACGGTTTTTGCAATTCCTATATCGGCGAGGGCGTGAGCGGAAATGGTGTCCGGCGCGGGGGTACCCGACGCAAGGTAGTTGATGTGCTGCTGGCCTATGTAGCGGACGCTGGCGCTGGCCCGCCATCCTGCCATCTGCCAAACCACTCCGGTCGTGACCAGATCTTTGGGGACATTGCCCAGGGATTGGCCAGCAGCCACCGGTCCCGCGTAGTCAGACGTAAACGACGAGGTGAATTTCGCGTCATTGTGCGAGTAATTGAAATAGCCGTTCCAATCCCCCCATGCCGTGTTGCCGAGGTTCTCCACGAACTGGATCTCGACCCCTTGGTACCGCGACGCTCCGCCGTTCGTGGTGGTCGTGAGCCCAGTCGTCGAATCGAATTGATTGACGAAAGTGTTGGTGAAGTTCTCACGGTACAGGTTCACCATCGCGCTGAATCCATTCTGGCGATAGCGCGCGCCCAGTTCATAGTCGTCGACGTGTTCGGGATGAACCTTCACCGGCACGACCACTGGGTTGCCGTTGGCATCGTTCTGGAAAGCGCCATAATACGCCGTAATGTCGGGAAACTTGATGTTCCTGCCAAACGCCGCGTAGATCGCCAGGTCGGGAGTCAGCTTGTAGTTGACGCCGATGGTTGGCGAGACGAAGCTTTCACTGTCGTTGACGCTGCCGCTGATGGGATAGTAAAACCCGATGGCGTCGTGGTCATTGGTCGAGGCGTGGATATACTTCACCCCCGGCGTGACATGCAAGGCGTCGTCGAACAGAGCGATCTCGTCTTGGACGTACCCGGAGGCTAGGGTACGACGGTCCTGCTCGTCCCACGCGTCGTTATAACCCTGTTGCATGGGCATGGCGAAGGTGCCGTACCAATACTCGCGCGAGTGTAGCGTTCCATAGCTCCCGTTGCCGCCCATTGTCACGACGTTGTGGGGGAGGCTCAACGTCAGGCTGACCGTGTCACCGATACCTCGGGTCGCATAGCCATAGAAATGGTAGTCCGTACCGTCCTCCGGCGAACCGAACACCGCACCAGGATCATAGGTGGGCCCATTGGGATAGGACAACCAGAACGGATAACCACCCGGAGTGTTTTCCAGGTTGTAGATCTGCGTCTCGCTCTGCTGATAGAGGGGGTTGGAGTACGACGTGCGTTTATAATCATTGGCGCCGCCGAAAATCTTGTTCCGCAACACCATGTAGTCATTGAAGCGCGCTTCGTAGTCGACGATGGCCATCCAATTGCTGTCCTTGTCGGACTCGTAGGTCCAGGACTTGGGCCACTGATAGAAGTCGCCGTTGGTTTGCAATAAGGGAACCGGCATGTTGAATGGCGTATATCCGGTGTTGTCGTTGTAGATTGCATACACTGACAAGCGATCGCCGTTGTCGCGTGAATAATCCGCACTGTAATAAAAATTGTTGTTGCGATCGGCGGTGTTTGCCGACCAGCCGTCGCTCTCGCCATGCTCATACGAGAGCATCTGTTTCAAGCCGTACAAATTGCCAAAATCCACGGTGCCGCGTAGCTGGCTGGACTTGAAACTGCCGTAGCTGCCGCTGAGTTCGGCATCGGCGTTGCCGGTGGGCCGCCGCGGCAGGTAGTCGATCGTACCGCCGAGCGAATTATAGGAATTGACCGCGGGGTTGTTGATGCCGCGGTAAATTTCAACGCTGTCGAGATTATTCGGCGTGAGCAGGACGTTGTTGATGTTGGATGCCTGATTGGTGACGCTGGCGTTGAACAGGTCATTCAAGGCAACGCCGTCATAGGTCTCGGCGAATTGACCGGCATTGAATGCTCGCAGATATATGGTGCTGCGCGTACCGAGGGGCCCATCGGTAAAGGCGATGATGGATGGCTGGCTGTTCAGCAGGGTCTGAGCAGTCACGGTGGGGCCCGCGGAAAGAGCGCTGATCGTGTCTGCCGTGATCGTACTTTCAGAGTAAGCAGTCTCGATGGGGACTTCGACCGGCGCCGTCATATGTTGGCCAATAACCACGACCTGATCGAGCGTGGTTTTGTCCGGCGCGGTGGATGGAGAGGTTGGATCACCCGAACCTGCCGATACTACGGTGCGTGCGGTGACAGGTGCCGTCTGTGCGAATGCGTCTAGGGCGCCCAGCAGCAGGGGCACGGCCACGGTTGCGCTGACGATTGCGTGGACCATCGTTTCCAAACGTCGTTTGTACGGAACTTGCGACCGCTGGCTGCGATGCTTCGTTGTTTCGATCATTGCTTGACCCCTTTTATTGTTATTTCCTGACGAGCCGCGACTGGCCGCACGCCATAAGGAGTCACTGCTGCAAGAATCGTGCACACCGTTGTGGTCACGCAACACGGAGTCCGGCGGAGACGGGAGCGATGACGCTAGAGCGCGTTTCTAGCTGCGAAAATCGGAGTTAAGTAATTAATATATATACTAAAAACCTCAATCGCGCCGGCGAGGCGTACGGTCTGTGGACCTAATCACCGGTAGACGCGCATGCACCACAGCCCGCACCAATTTTGTACGCAACACGCTCCATTGTTGTACACAGGATTTCTTGTCGGACGGCGGTGACGGGTTCAGCGTTCTGGCGCAACGCACTGACGAGAAGGAAGGTCCGCTCGCGCGGGACAAGTAGGAAGAGCTAGTTAACGTCAGAGTTATCGCGCCGTTCCGTTGCCACGGAAGGTATGATCGTGCCATGGCTGCCATTACTCCAGAACAGGCCCAGGGCTACCTCGACCGCTGGAAATTAGTCAGAGATGCGGAAACGGCCGAACTACGCAATACTTCGTTTGAAATAAAGCTGCAACAGCTGGGGATATTGATGGCCTCGCGCGAGCTGTTCGGCGCAGATGAGAGTCGCGAGATCCTTGTGCGGACTGTCCGCGAGCGCTGGGCTCGCATTCGTCGCAGCTTCAATGAGTGAGCGGCTTCCAAATAACCTTCTAAAGCCATTGGCCGATCTGGGGCGATGGCTGGAGGCTATTCCTGCGCAGGCTGTTATCGTTGGCGGGGTAGCAGTGTCCTTTCTAGGGCGGCCGCGGTTTACACGGGATATCGACGCCCTCGTCATTCTTCCCGAGCCGGAATGGGGAGCGGCGCTGACCACCGCGGTGTCATATGGCCTCGCTCCGAGAATCGAAGATCCAATTGCGTTTGCACGTCGCAGCCGCGTGCTTCTGCTTAGACATACTGAATCTGCAATTGATATCGATGTAATTCTCGGCGGACTGCCGTTCGAGCAGAGTACCGTCGATCACGGGCAGGTCTACACCGTAGCTGGCGTCCGCGTCCGGCTGCCGCGAGTTGAAGACCTGCTAATCATGAAGGCTGTCGCCCACCGACCCCAGGACTTGCAGGACATTGACGGGCTATTGGATAGCCATCCCAACGCCAATGTTGAAACCGTTCGCCAATGGATCGGTGAATTTGCGGCCGCCACGGCAATGTCGGATATCGTTGAAGACTTCGATAAGTTGCTGGCTCGCCGGAGACGGAGCCCATAGCCAAACGCATATCGGCATGCGACTTCTTCCATCCTTCAGTCTTTGCGCGCCGTAAAGAAGCTCTCGTCCACGGGCTTGTTCGCAAGGATCTCCTCGCGCGTGAGTCCATGGACCTCGTGCGGGAACACCAGCCACTGATCGGTGGCGCGCACATAGAAATCCGGTGTCAAATTGCTGCGATTGCGGGCCGGCTTGTAGTAAACCGTCGCGACTCGGATTTGCTCCGGTAGGTTGCGCCGGCAACGCCGGCGGAGTTCGGCGATGACCGCTTCGAGGCTGCGCCCCGAGTCGAACACATCGTCGATCAGGAGCAGCTGATCTTCGGCATTGAGCACCGATACCAGATAGTCGATGGCGTGGACCCGGACGGTGCGGCTTTGCTGGTCGATACCCGTGTACGACGAGGTCCGAATCGAAACGTGGTCGCAATGGAGTCCGTTGTACTCGAGAATCTCCTGAACCGCGATCCCAATGGGCGCGCCGCCGCGCCAGATTCCCACCAGGAAGGTCGGCCGAAAACCGCTGCGAATGACCTGAAGGCCGAGCTCCATGGAATCGCGCAACAGTGAATTCGCGGAGATGAAAATCTTTTCAAGGGGTTCCGGTGGCATCATTGTTCTCCGTGCGGGTTCTTCGGCGCAGCGGATCATGCAGAGGATCCCGCAAGTTCACAAGGGATGAATTGCTCATGACCACCGTTGCAGATCACTACAGGGCCCATCTTGCTCCTGTTTACCTGTGGATGGCAGGCGGTTTCGATGCCGCCATCGCTCGCGGGGACGCCGAAATCGATGCCATTCTCCCTAATTTATCGAAAGGAACTGCAGCGGTCGATCTCGGTGCGGGCTTTGGCATGCACTCCATCCCATTGGCTCGCCGCGGGTGTTCGGTTCTCGCCGTCGACACATCAGCTCTTCTACTCGACGAGTTGAGGAGGCATGCAGCACCGCTGCCCGTCAACACGGTTGAGGATGACTTATTGTCATTCCGCCGGCACATGGATTCGAGTGCCGACGTCATTTTATGCATGGGCGATACGTTGACGCACCTACCCGATCAGTCGGCCGTCGAGCGGCTGTTCTCCCTTGCCGCGGAATCGCTGCGCTCCGAAGGCAAGTTCATCGCCACCTTCAGAGACTACACCTCACCGCTGGTCGGCAACGCGCGCTTCATCCCGGTAAGGAGCGACAACGACCGCATCCTCACCTGTTTTCTGGAATACGGCGCCGATCACGTAGACGTTCACGACGTGCTCAACGAACGACAGGGTTCCATCTGGCAACTCAAAGTCAGCTCCTATAAAAAGCTGCGGCTCTCGCCCGAGTGGGTATCGGCAGCGCTTCAAACCAAGGGCTTCTCCGTTCTCATTGAGCCGGGAGCCGCAGGTATGATCCGTGTTGTCGCAACCAGGGTTTGACCCGCATTACCGAGCCACATGAACACACTCGAGCCCATCAAGACTCAACGTCTGGTCCTGCGGCCGCCTAAGGCCGCGGATGCGGTAGCGCTGTTTCAACTGGCATCTTCCCCTGCGCTGACATTCACGCCTGCATCAGAGCGACGGACAATCGATTCACCGTCTCGATCAATCGCGGCAATTCGGCGGTGGTGAGCCGACCCTCATCGACGACACGGCGCCCATTGATAAAACTGTAGTCCACGCTGCCAATGTCGCAGAGTACCAGCGCGGCAACGGGATCGTGTTGAGCGCCGGCAAACGCCGGTTTATCCAGGTCGATGCAGATGAAATCCGCAGCCATCCCCGGCGCCAGACAGCCGATGTCGTCCCTTCCCAGCACGCGCGCGCCGCCGAGAGTCGCGATCTCCAATGCCTCGCGCGCCGTCATCGCCGCCGCGTCCAAATCCCGCACCCGCGCGGACAAAAAAGCCTGGCGCGCTTCGTGAAACAAATTCGTCGCATCGTTGGATGCCGCCCCATCGGTGCCGAGCCCCACGGGCACGTTCGCCTGCCGCAGCTTGCGCACCGGCGCGAAACCGGAGGCCAACCGCATGTTGCTGCACGGGCAATGCGCCACGCCCGTGCCGGTCCGTGCAAATCGTGCGATGGCACCATCGTCCAGCCACACGCAATGCGCATGCCAAACATCCGGACCGAGCCAGCCCACGGACTCGGCATAGTCGCCCGGCGTCATGCCGAAGGTGGCCACACTGTAGTCGACGTCGGACTTGTTCTCGGCCAAATGCGTATGCAACCGCACTCCGGCGTAGCTTCGAGCCAGCGCGGCTGATTCGCGCATCAGCGCCGGCGACACCGAAAACGGCGAACAAGGTGCCAGCGTCATCCGGGTCATCGAGTAGCGGCGATCATCATGCCAGGTCTCGATCAGGCGCTGGCTGTCGCGCAGGATATCGGCCTCGTTCTCGACCACCGAGTCCGGCGGTAACCCACCTTGGGCTTCGCCCACGCTCATGCTGCCGCGGCTGGCGTGGAATCGCAGGCCAATAGTCTGCACCGCCTGAATTTCATCATCGAGCGTGGCATCGTTGGGAAAGATGTACAGATGATCGCTCGCCGTGGTGCAACCGGAGAGAATCAATTCCGCGGCGCACATTTGAGCGCTGGCGCGCACGCCTTCGGCCGTCAGACGCGCCCAGATCGGATACAGCGCTTTGAGCCATTCAAAAAGATCCACGTTCTGTGCGATCGGCACCACGCGGGTGAGTGTTTGATAGAAATGATGGTGGGTATTCACGAGACCGGGCATCACCAGGTGGCGCCCCTTGAGATCGAGCACCTCGTCCGCCGTCGCCGACTCATCAGCCGCGCCGCCCACCCATTCGATCACACCGTCGCGCACCAGCAGGGCTGCATTCTTGAGCTCTTCGCGTGCGCCATTCATCGTTACCAAGGTGTGGATATTGCGTACCAGCAAGGCGCTCATTGCCGCTCACCCGGCAGCACCATGTTCAACAACAGGGCGCACATGCCGCCGGTGGCAATTCCCGACGACAGCGCATTGCGCAACGTTGCCGGCAGCGCCTGGGTAATCTGCGGTACGAAGGTCACACCCAGGCCCAGTCCGAGTGAGGTCGCAAGAATCACGGTGTTGCGGCGGTTCATGTGAACCTGCGAGAGGATTCTGATACCGGAGGCTGCGACCATGCCGAAGAGTATCAGCGTGGCGCCACCCAGCGCGGACGGGGGCAGCGCCTGAACCATCACCCCCACCACAGGAATCAGACCCAGCAGCATCAAAATGCCGCCGATGAAGATGCCCACATAGCGGCTTCCCACCCCGGTGAGCTGAATGACGCCGTTGTTTTGCGCAAATGTCGTGCTTGGAAACGAGTTCAAGCAGGCGCCGACCAGCGAATTGATACCATCGGCCAGCAAGCCGCCCCGCAGTCGCTTGAAATAGATCGGCCCCGAGATGGGTTGACCGCTGAGAGACGAGGTCGCCGTCAGATCACCGATCGACTCCATGACGGTGATGAGATACATGAATAGAAAGGGCGGGAACGCGGCATAGTCAAAGCTCAGGCCAAAACGAAACGGCAACGGCAGGTTGAGCAGGGGCGTGTTTTGCAGGGCGCTCAAATTCAAGCGTCCCAGCGCCAGCGCGGCGATGTATCCCGCAAGCAGCCCCAAGACCACCGACAGCATGCGCAGGCGGGGTGAGCGGCTGGTGTTGAAGACGAGGATCACCACCAGCACCAGCGCCGCCAGGCCCAGGTTCTGCGGGCTGCCAAAACTCCCGTCGGCGCGTGCGCCATAGCCGCCGCCGACGCTGACCATGCCCACTTCGATCAGCGTCAGCCCGATCAGCGTCACCACGGTCCCCGTGACCACCGGCGTGATCACCCTACTTGCCCGCTGAATGAAACGGCTGGCCAGCATCACCACCAGCGCACCGGCCATGCACAAGCCGAAAATACCGCCCAATGCCTGCGTCGGGGTCGCTCCCGCCGCCATGGCGGATCCCGCCACGGAAATAATCGGCGCGATGAACGTGAAGCTGGTCCCCTGGATGCTGAGCAGTCCGGAGCCGATCGGCCCCAGCCTCGAGGTCTGCAAAATCGTCGCGGCACCGGAGACGAACAGCGACATGCTCACCAGATACGCCGTGTCCGCGCTGCCGAGTTTGAGTGCGCCGGCGATGAGCAGCGGCGGCGTGATCATGCCGACGAACACGGCGAACACATGCTGCAGAGCGACCAACAGCGTTTCGCGCAACGGCGGACGCACATCCAGGCCGTACAGCAGGTCGGTGACTGGCTCCTCGGAGGCGCTCACTGCGTCAATGGCGGTGTGCGTTCACGATAAATTGCCCAATTGCCGACGAGCTCATCGACCACCACAGCGCCCACGCGGTAGGCCGCCTCCACGGAAGCGTTGAGGCCGGCATACCCCGCGTTCTCCTTGAGCAGGTGCTCTGCGGCCGTCATGCCAGGCGGCGGCATGGTGTAGTTGCTGGCCGTACGCAGCACCATGACGCGATCCTTCCTGACCTTGCCGGTGGGGGCCAAGTAGGTCAACGACTGAAACGTACCCGTGTCCTCCATCGCAGAAGTCACGAATTGACCTTTGCCGTCGGTCCAATACTCCACCCAGCGATTGGCCCATTCATTGAGGACCTTACCGTGCCAGAAGGTCATGGCGGCGAGGTTGTCGCCCTTGAGTACGAACGGTGGCTTCTGCGCGTTCGGATAGCCCGTGAAATGAGCACGGGTCTCCTGCAGCTCCTTGCTGTCGTCGAGCTTGACGGCGCGCGTCAGCTCGAAAGCCCATTCGGTGAGTTGCGGGTTGAGCTGAAACACCTCCCCCGAGGGCTTCGGTTTATTGGGGTCATAGGGCTTTCGTGTGTTGCGCGCAAAATATCCGGTGGGCCAATCCGCCGGAATCTCACGCGCATCGATTTCATGCGCGAGATCTCCGTCCACCAGATATTCGGCCCAAGCGGCCGAACCGATCGACGCGTCCTCAGGGTCGACCCCCGCGATGCCGGCAACCAGCCAATAGGCATGCGAGAGGTCGAAGCGCGGATCCATCCCGAGCTCCATCACGGCGCTGGCCGAGTTGATGTTGCCCTCGCCCGTGACCATGCCCAGCACGCCGGTCTTCGGATTGAAGAACAAATCGTGGTGGTGCGCGAACGGATAGCGGACGTCCAGCTTCTGGCGCTCGTGCCAGAGCTGGAATTCGCCCGCCGCATCGCCGCTGTCCGCGCCGATTTCGAACATGGTGACCACCACGACTCGGACTTCGACCGGCCTCGGACCGGTAGTCGCCGGACCGGTCACACAGCCCGCCAGCACGCAAAGAACCACGGGGACGAGCAATCTGCGCAGCGTCATGCATCTCCCCGTCATTTCTAGACACCACGGCCTGACGTCTGTCCCCTATATCGTGGCCACTAGAACTTGCCGCTCAGGGTCAGGTCATAGCTGCGCGGCGGGTCTCGCGTCAGGAAGTCGTTGCCGTAGAACGGATAGTCGTTCGTGACATTGTGCCGATCGGTCAAATTGTAAATCGCGAATTTGACCGTGTACTTCTCCTGCCAGGTATAGAAGGCGGCGGTATTGATGGTGTACTGCCAGGGAATCTGCGGCGACTTGTAGTAGCCGTTGGCGCCGACCACCGACGACGAGATGAGACCGCCGGGTCCGACGAGTGTCGGCGTCAAGAATGATGCATTGGCATTGGTGGTAGCCACGTCGAGATAGCCGGATTGGGTGGTGTCCAGGGGACCCGTGACCTGGACGTTCGCCTGAGCGCCGAAGCCGGAGTCATGCTTGTAGTTCGCAAGGACGTTGAACAAATGCTGCGGCACGCCGGGATCGAGGAATTTCTGGTTGGGACTATATGCGGCCAGCAGGCCGGCGCCGTCGTAATTCACGCCGGCCTGAGCCGGGAAGTTCCAGAAGCTGGAGGGCGAGTCGAGCATGGTGTGCAGATAGGAGTAGCTCGCGGTCGCGAAGAAATGCGGATTGGGCTGATAGTTCAATTCGATCTCGGCGCCTTTGATGTGAGCCAAGGAGTGCTGGAGGCCACCCACGCCGATGGGTACCGCACGTTCCTGTTTGAAGATGGCGGTGGAAATGAACAGGCTCTTGTCGAGCAGGTCGAATTTCAGGCCGGCTTCTTCCAGAAGGGTGTTCTGACGCAGTTGGGTGACAGGGTCGATGCCAAGGGTGCCGACGGAACCGTCATTGGCATTCGCATCGACGTACTGCGCCTTGTTGTAGGTGAGATAGGTGGAGATGTGCTCCGAGGGGCTGTACACCACGCTGATGTTGCCGTTGTACAGGCCATACCACGGGGTGTGCTGCGATTCGGGATAGTCTATGCAGTAGCCGCCGGGGGGCGTGCAACCGTCGTACGGCCCGAGTCCGGCGGCCAGACCCGCATCATAGAGAGGATCGGAGTCGTTCAGCTGCACGAGGTCACCACGCAGTCCGTACAGCACACTCCACTGCGGCGAGAACTGCAGGCGGTGCTCGAGGAAAATCGCGGCATCCTGCAGATTCGAGTCGATGGTCGCGTTCGCATAGGCGCCATAGCTACCCGGCACGCCGTACTGCACGTGGCCGAAAGCTGCCGTGTAGGGGATCGCGCCGCCGTAGGCCTGCAACGAGGCGGGGAAAACGAACGTAGAGGGACTTTGCGACAGGTCGAAGACGCCCACCGGCTCATTCGCATAGTTCTGGATATCCAGCACATGCGCGTAACGGTAAGTGAAGCCGGCATCGACGTCGTTGCTCACCGACCCCAAGCCGAACTTCACCTTGAAGTCGGTCTTGTTCTCGATGGTGTAGCTGCCCTTGGCCGTGTCGGCGTAGTACGCCATCACCTGGTTGTAGCGATTGATGTAGTCGTAGAAGGTGTTGTTGGTGATGGAAAAGCTATCCGAAGCCTTGAAGGTTTGGATGAGCTGACCCTTGGCGTGTACCGAGTGCGCGCCGTTGCCGTCCGGTTCGTCGATGGTGATGCGGGCGCTGATTTGCCGGGGGTTGCCCAAGGTCACCTCGGTACCGAAACCCGCTATGGTCGAGGGATCCGGGCTGCCAGTGAGGTACGTGCCGTCATTGATGAGGGCTTGATTGACGCGGTTCACGCCGTCGTTTTCGCGGTAGCGGGTGTCCTCGAAGCCAGCCGTCGCCAACACCGAGTATTTGTCCGTGAATTGCGTGAGCATCGACACGAACAGCGATTGCTGGTGGAAGTACATGTTGTTGTAGTAGCTGCCGCTGTCGTCGGACGCGAAGCTCACTCGCACTGCCGTGTTGGCGGTCAGCGGATCATTGATGTCGAAGGATGCGCGACGCTTCTGCTGGGTGTCGAATTCCAGTTGGTACGAGCCCTGCAGTTTCGTCAACGAGGGCATCTTGGTGGTGATGTCGATCGATCCGCCGACGCCGGCGCCGGGGCCTCCCTGTACGCTGGCCGGTCCCTTGACGATGTCGATGGAATCGACGCTGTTGAAGCTGATGGGCGCGCCGTAGCCGTTCAGCGTGAAGCTGTCGCGCATACCGTTAAAAAACATGTCGCCGTATTGGCCGCGGATGCGCGGCACGTTCGGCTGACCGAAGGACGCGTCCGAATAACTGCTCGACGTCAACATTGAAAACCCGCCCGGATTCTGGATGTTGAGAGCATCGAGTTGCGCCTTCGACAGCAGTGTGTTGTTGCGCGGCGTGTCCATGACGTTGAGATCCAATCCGTACGCCGACGAGGATGACACCTGCGTCGGGAGAATCAGTTCGCCGCGCTTGATGCCGTTCACCACGACCTCATCGAGATCGCCGCTGGAGGTTGCCGGGGTGGCCGCGGCTGTCGATGCGGTCTGTTGCGCCTGTGCGGCGAAGGGGACCGTGAGGAGCGGGAAGGCCGCAAGGACAGAAACGCGAATCCATAGCATCTAAGATCACCCCATTTATTTGTGTGCGTTGGATCCTAACAGCCACCGTGTTGGGCAAACAACAGATTTTGCGCAACCGAATGAGCTGCACCAAGTTAGATCAGCGCCATGAAACGGCGGCGTTGCCGAGCCGTTGGAGGTGAGCAAATCAGCAAAAAATGCCGAGATTTGTCGACCTTATTCGGTGCGCGACGGCGGCGACCATGCTCCCTCATGCAGCATCCAGAGATGCCGTTGAGATCAATGCTGCGGCACGGATTCTCTTTTGTTGCGGCGTAGCCACGTACCTACACCGGCATGCCTTGGTGGTACAGAAGACGATGCGCGAGGAAAAGAAAGTCGCATAGTTACGCTCGCCGGTGCATTCCTTACAAGCCACCTCGGCCAGCTCTGATGGCACATGTACTCCAATGTGGTATAAGATGTGGATCAACATACACATGGGATTCCACAAAGGTGAAGACGATTCAGATGACCATCGACGAGCAACTGCTGAAGCTTGTCGACAAGATGAGCCGGGTTCGAAGGACCACCCGATCGGCGTTCATTCGCGGTGCACTTGAGGCAGAGATCCGGCGACAGCAAATTCATGAGGACGAGATTCGTCACGCTGAGGGCTACGCGCGCAAGCCAGCCACCCCGGGCGAGTTCGATGTCTGGCTCAGCGAACAGGACTGGGGTGCGTCTTGAATCGAGGTGATGTCTGCTGGTATACGTTCAAGACACCTGATAAGCGGCGGCCGGTGCTAATCCTCACTCGCGATTCCGCCATCGCCGTGCTGAACTCGGTCACCGTTGCACCCATTACTTCTACGATCCGCAGTATTCCCACGGAAGTCGTCTTGACGGAAGATGATGGGTTACCGAGTCCATGTGCGGCAAACTTCGACAATCTCCAGACCGTGCCCAAGAGCAATATTGGCGATCGCATTACCCGATTGACGGCGCGAAAAATGAAAGAGACAGGTGCGGCCGTGTTATTCGCGCTCGGCTTCGACGACCAATGAGCATGCACGGCGCCGGGCTCCGAAGTGGAAGCCCTACCGGAAGATGCTGAGGCGCGCGCATCCGCTCGCGCTCGAACGCTTGACTCTCACAGCATAGCCACGACCTCCCTGTACACTTCCGGGGTGCCCGAAGTTCGTCCCCAATCAAGCCCAACCGAGGCGCCGCGAAATCCATCGTTCATTTCGATCGCGAACTTGAGCAAGGAGTATCCGAACAACAAACAAGTTATTCGTGATCTCTCCCTTACCGCAACGTCGGGGGAATTCGTCAGCTTTCTAGGCGCTTCCGGATGCGGGAAATCAACTCTCCTGAAAATGATCGCCGGCCTAAGTTCCATTTCCGGCGGCTCGATTCAAATCGGTGGGATGATTCCGAAGAACGCTCGCGAAATCATGTCTTTCGTTTTCCAGGATCCAACCCTGCTGCCTTGGCGCACGGTCGCCCGCAATGTCGAACTGGCCTTGGAGTTTGAGGGATATCCTAAGCCCTTGCGTGCGAGCCGCGTCGACTCCGTCTTGAAACTCGTCGGCCTGAGCGACGTAAGCTCCTACTACCCGCGTCAACTCTCGGGCGGAATGAAAATGCGGGTTTCGATCGCCCGCGCCCTCGCGACCACTCCCCAGCTTCTTCTGATGGACGAGCCTTTTGGGGCCCTCGACGCGATGACCCGCAATAGGCTCAACGAGGAACTGCTGGTCCTGAAAGAAAAGCAACGGTGGACCACGCTTTTCGTCACCCATTCCATCACCGAAGCGGTCTTTCTCTCCGATCGCATTATTCTGATGGGCGCCAATCCGGGCCGGGTGCTCCAGGAAATAGCCATTCCCCTAGGCTATCCCCGCACCGCCGAACTCAGAAGCGAACCCGCTTTTTTAAGTCTCGTCGGCCAGGTCTCCCGTGCGCTGGCCGCCGGGGTCTCCGTGCCGGAGAACCGATGAATTTTTCCTCCTTTCGTTTGCCCATCCTGACCTTCTGCTCGATTCTTCTGCTCTGGGAAGGCGTCGTGGTTTTCTTCAAGGTGCCGGATTATCTCGTGCCGAGTCCCATTCAGATCGCGGCCCTGATTCCAGCTCGTATCGGGGACTTGTTCTCTGCATTTGTCATCACCGGTGGAGAAGCTTTGGGAGGCTTTCTCCTCAGTGCCGTCGGGGGTGTCGCCGTCGGATTGTTCTTCTCCGTTTCCCCGATTATTCGACGCTGCTTCTATCCCTACGTGGTGCTGTTGCAAACAATTCCGATCATCGCCATCAGCCCGTTGATCCTGCTCTGGCTCGGCAACGGCTCCCTGTCCGTCCTCTTCATTTCGTTCTTGATTTCGCTTCCTGCCGTCATCGTGAATACCACTCAGGGACTCATCAGCGTCGAGATCAATTTGTTGAACTTGTTCAAGATGGGGAACGCCACTGTTCCTGCAGTTCTGTTCAAGCTAAGACTGCCTCACGCACTGCCACATATTTTCGTCGGGCTGAAAATAGCCGCGGGCGCGTCGGTGGTCGGAGCGCTGGTCGGAGAAACCTTTGCCGGCAGTTCGGCTCTCGGGGCGGGCGGGTTGGGCTACAGCTCGATTTACGCTCTCAGTCAGTTGGACACACCGTATCTTTTTGCACTCATCCTGACTTCTTCGCTACTCGGCCTGTTGTTTTTCTTTGCCGTTACCCTCCTCGAGCGTCTCATGGTGGGAAAATGGCATGAGTCCATCCTCGGCGACCAGATGGAGTAAGACGTGCGACGAGTTCCCCGATTGGTCCGAGTTCCCGGGTCGGCCCCAGCCCCCCGATCGGTCCGAGCCCCCAGGTGGGCCCAAGTTCCCGTCTCGGCCCGCTACCGTGCGTCGACGAAGCGCTGCCATTCCGCGGTGATTCGATCATGGCGGTGTTTTCTGTCGTCGTAATCCGGTGAAACGAGGCGGCCGTTCTCAACCACGAACTGACCCTGGACGATGGTGTGCCGAGGTGCTGCCGGGCCGTTCGCCAACCACGCTTCCAATATCTCGTCCGGAGTTTTTGCACGCGCCGATTCCGGCAGAGGCCATACCACAATGTCGGCGGTGGATCCGGGTGAAAGCTGGCCGATTTCGCCGGCCCGGCCCAGGCACTGCGCCGAGCCCAGAGTGGCAAATTCCAGCAACTCACGCGCGCTCAAATGGGTGCCATGCAGGGTCAGATTCGCTTTGCGCGACACGGCAAACTCCGCGCGAAGAGACGGCGCGGCATCGGTGCTCAAACTCACGTGCACGCCGGCGGCCTTCATCTTGGCCACCGGCGCGACGCGGCCCGTACCCTGCAGGTTCGCCGACGGACAATGGCAAATTCCGGTGCCCCATTTACCCAGAGAAGCGATCTCGTGATCGTTGACGAAAATGGAATGCGCCACCCACGAACGATTCGAGCCCCAACCCACTTCTTCAAAGCGTTCCATCGGCCGGCAGCCGTATTCATGGAGACAAAAATTCTCCTCGTCGAGACTCTCCGCCAGGTGCGTATGGAGCCGGACGTCCATACTTTCAGCCAACTCGGCCGCGCGACGCATCATGTCATGGGAAACGGCAAAGGGATTGCACGGCGCCAGCGCAATCCGGATCATCGCGCCGGGACGCCGGTCGTGGTAGGTCTTTACCAGCCGCTCGCTGTCGGAAAGAATGTCGTCCTGGGACTCCACCACCGAGTCCGGTGGAAGGCGGCCCTCCTTCTTGGAGAGATTCATCGCGCCGCGCGTGGGATGGAACCTCATGCCGATGTCCCGGGCTGCGGCGATTTCGGCGTCGATCAGTTTTTTCCGCGGATGGATATTCAGGTGATCGCTGGACGTCGTGCAGCCATCCATCGCCAGGCCGGCCAGGGAAATCCAAGTGGACAAATAGGCACCTTCCTCATCCAGGCGCTCCCAGATCGGATAATAGAAATTCAGCCACTCCACCAAACCATTGAAAGTACGGTTGACCACCAGCCCGCGGTTCAGAGATTGGTACATGTGATGATGCGCGTTCACCAGGCCGGGGGTTACGAGACATCCGCTCGCATCGACGACTCTGCGCGCCGCCGGCTCGTCTCCCGCTTTGCCTACGCCCTTGACGAATCCATCCTGAACCGCCAGCCATCCTCCGTGCAAATCGTTCCCAGCGAGGGGCACCAGTAAGTCGGCATGAGCAATGAGAAGGTCACAGCGTGGAGGAGAAGAGTCGTGCATGGCTTTAGCTTCCGAATAGATGCAGTCGCGCAACGCTTTTAGCGATTCTCGAGACCTTATCCCATCCGCCACTGTCTTGGGTTGAAATAAACCTTTCGGAGTTGTTTGCTTTTCGAGTAACTTTGAATTCCCCAGGAGCCGGAACCGGAATCGAATCATGCCGCGCACGAATTATCACGTATCGATCACCTCTCTTCCCGGTGGCGAGGCGTCCCCTCCACCGTATCGGGACATTTATCCGGTGACCTTGTGCAACGGGGCGCAGTTGAATCTACCCATTCAGCCCCTTCCCGGAGGCCGGGAGGCGATCGCCTTGCTCATGTCGAACCAGACCCCCTTCGACGTGGAGAAGGAGCTTGGCTCCTTATTGAGCAAGCTCGCCGCGGAATTTTCGGCTGAAGTGATCGTCGGCATCCCTACGTTGGGTCTCGACTACGCGCGCATTGTCGCGCGCGATTTGGGATTTCCCAATTACGTGGCCTTGGGAAACTCTCGCAAGTTCTGGTACTCCGACGAATTGTCCGTGCCGGTTCACTCCGTCACCAGTCCCGGAGCGAACAAGAAACTGTATCTGGATCCGATGCTGGTCGAGCGCGTCGCCGGAAAGCGCACCCTCATTGTCGACGATGTCATCAACACCGGCGGATCGGCCGCCGCCGCCATCGATCTTCTGCAAAACGCCGGCGCTTGCGTCATCGGTCTATGCGTCATATTGATCGAAGGTGAAGCCTGGAAAGAGGTACTTGCTCCCTTTTCTCCCGATTGGCCCAGCCGCGTTCGCGGTCTCGGTCGAATTCCCATCTTCAGTAGCACGGCAGACGGGTGGATTCCGTTGGGCTAATCAGCGTCGTTCAAGAGTAACTAGGATAAACGTTTTTCAATTCCCAGTACCGATCCGTGGAACAATTACGGTGGCGGAACGAACGCGGTGGTGAACGACTTTTTATAGTCGTAGTCCGTGGCGATAATATTCAAATCTCGAAGAATGGCGTATTGATTTCTCATACGGTCCGGATCGATACGACCAACCGCGTTACCCGGCCCATCGATGAGATGATAATCCAGCATGGCTTTCCGGGAGAGATTGAGCTGAACCGCGGTCATGGCCGGATTGCGGTGTAAAATTTCCGCATCCGCCGTAGTAGGATCGGCTAGGTACCCGCGCCAGCCCGCGATCGAAGCTGCCACGAATGCCCGCACCGTGTCGGGATGGGCCGCCACGAATTGATCCGAACTCTCCAATGCCAAGTACGCATCGCAGCCCGTGTCCTTGACCCACAATGTGCGCACCTTCACTCCCGAATGCTCCATGATGGGAGGCTCCGACGTGACGAAGCACTGTTGGATGTAATTCGGATCGCGGAGGAATGACGCGTAGTCAAAATTGAGCGGAGTCGTTTTAAGATTCCGCAGGTGGTATTTCTTCACCACATAGGAAAGCCAGGGCAGGCCGGGTTGCGCGGCGACCGTCTGGCCTTCTAAATCAGCAAACGTGTGGACCGGCGAACTGGCGTGGACCATCACTCCGACCGGATCATGCTGCAGCGAGCCCATCACCATCACCAAGGGAATCCCTCGGGAGCGCGCGATCAGCACCTGGTCCGAACTGCCCAGGCCGAAATCGTATTTCCCCAATGCCACCTGCGGCTCAACACTCGCATTCGGTCCGACGGGAGAAATCTGCACATCGAGCCCGGCTTGGGCGTAGAAGCCATGCGTCAAAGCGTAGAAATAGCCCGCATTTTCCGCCTCCGGATACCAATCGAGAAGCAAGGTGACTTTCTTCAAGGCCGGCTCGCCAGCAACTCTTGATAATCCCGCCACGAGGAACATCAGACCCAAAGTGAAATGCCCGATCAATCGAATGCGATTAGGACTCATGATGACAACTTTCCGCGAACTGCGGCCCGCACCCCGGACCGTCTTGGGTATGTACGTCCGTCACTCACGTTCATCCGGCAACGGCGCAGGTATAACCGCCGGACTCTCGAGAACGGTCGTTAGCAGCCAATAAGCGAACATCGAGACCGGAAATCCCAGAATCCAGCTGAGGTCTGCGCCCCCGAGTGCGGTGGCCATCGGGCCATCATAGAGCGGAGACTTCATGGTCATCGCCGCGACCGCCATACCGATCGCAATGGCCGCATAGCCGGACGGATTCAGACCCCGCCAACCCCAGTACCGGCCGGTGGCTCCCTGTTTACTGTGAATCGCCCGGGCATCATATTTTCCGCGGCGCAAGTAGCCATCGGCTATCCACACGCCCCCGAAGGGTCCAACCCACACCATCAGCAGCGCGATGAAATTGTTCAGCGCGGTGGAGAAGTCCTGGACAAATATGATGTAGAGCGCAATCGCCGTTGAAACGATGACATCCACCATGGTCGCAGCATAGCGGTGAAGCTTCAGTCCGATGGCCTGTAGCGACAGCCCGGAAGAATAATAGGTGGGCACGTTGCTGGCCAAAGACCCACCGACCACGGCGAATATATAGACGATGAATAGCCAGGGCGGCATGAAGGGCTTCAATCCGGCGACCGGATCCTCCATGTCGCCGAGTGTGGCGCAGAAGGCGCCCATCATAGTCATCACCAGAGTCGGCACATAGCTCGCCAAGAAGACGTGTCGGAAAATCGAGCGCGCCGGCGTCGCCGAAGGTAGGTACCGCGCCCAGTCGGGACCGTTGAACAGGAAGGACAGCGGATTCGAGGCGATGACGGCTGCCGCCGTCAGGAAAGCAGCGGCGGTCGAGGCAGTGGCCAGATGCACGTGAGGCGCTGTCGCATTCGCCCAATCGACTTTGCCGACGGTGAAGGCGATGACCACGAGCAGCGCACCCCCCACCAGCGCGGCAAAGACTCTTTGAAACCACACCATCGTGGCGTGGCCGAGAACGGCGATGCCGCCGCACAGGATCAACTGCAGCAAGACGGCAACCAGCTTGCCTGCACTGCCGGAGTCATTCCAGCCAACCACCTGGAACAGCGCAAGCAGGGCTTCGACTCCGAAGACCGTATTGATGACCTCGAAAGCCACCGAGGCAATCCAGGACAGCAGGGCATTCGGCAGATTCCCGCGCATACCGAAGGCAGCACGCGCCAGCGTACTGACGGGTAATCCGGCACGTGTGGTGACGATGGATCCGTACGCCATGTAGGCATAGGTGAGGTTGCCGACTACGCAAGCAGCAAAGGCCTCCCAGAGGTTCAGGCCCAGTGTGATGGCGATCGAACCCAGGGCGAAGGCAAACAGGTTCACACTGGTCCCCACCCACAAGGTGTCGACATGCCGCAATGCCATGTTGCGTTCGGGCTCGGGAATATGATCGAACCCGCGCACTTCGATTTCGAAGACTTCGTTGCCGTGGAGAATGACTTCTTCGTCTGCGCTCATGGCCTCGTCTACGCTCATGGAACCTCTTCTACCCTACGATGCGATCGAGCGGATATCGGGCGACTTCGCCGATCAGTGTGGCCAATGCCTGCGCCGCGCGTCCGACCAGGACGGCGCCGACGTCCGCATCGGCCTTCCCGGCATCACCGCAGACGCCGTGCGTGTTCAGGTCCTGTGTTTGCCAACCAAACCCGACGGCGCCCTCGGCGCGCAGAACGCGGTTCTCGTGTTCGATGATTTCGGCGTTCGAGGGAAAGTTCCTGGCCTCGCTCATCTTGACCAGACCGGGATGGAGATGAAGCATGATGCTGGTCTCGACCGCACCGCCATGAATGCCGTGGCGTAGTTCAATCGGGTCGAACAGATCGCTCATGTCGACGACATTGAACCAGGAACAATTGACGGCAAACATGCCGAGCCGAACCCGCAGATCACGGCAGAGGATGTCGATGAGTTGCGGCTGCCCGCCATGCGAATTGAAGATGATGAGGCGGCGGCACCCGGCGCGGTGCACGCTCTCGGCCAGATCGAACCACAGCCGACCCAGGGTTTCGTACGCGATGCTGAGCGTCCCCGGAAACGCAATGTGCTCGTCGGATTTGCCGACATTCTGAGCCGGCAGGATGAGCACATTGTGATCATCGGGGAGGATTCTCCGCGCGGCCTCGACGATGCCAGCGTTGATCGCGGCGTCCACGCGCACCGGCAGATGCGGTCCATGTTGTTCGACGGCAGCGACGGGAAGCAGAGCGACGACATTACCCCAGTCCATCTCGGCAAAGTCGCGCGTGGTCAGATCCCACCAGTCGCGCACCGTCACGCCTGGGCGCTCCTGCGCGCCGCGAGTTCGGCCTTGGATACCTTGCCGGTGGGTGTCATGGGCAACTCCGCTACGACGCTGACGATCAGCGGCTTGAGATCATAGGCGACTTTCCCCTCGATCGCTGCTTTGAGAAACTCCGGCTCGATCGCAAGACCTTCGAGCAGCGTGATGAATGCCAGCGGACGCTGGCCATGCTGCGCATCCGGGACGCCGATGAGGGCCGCCTGAGCGACACCGGGCAGTTGGCACAATGCCTCCTCGACATCCCGCGGAAACCACAGCACGCCATCGGTCTCGATCAGTTCGGAGCGCCGGCCGCGCATGGTGATGAAGCCGTCGCGATCGATCATGCCAAGATCGCCGGTCCTGAGCCAGCCGCTGCCGATGGTCTCCTCGGTTTTGTCCGGTCGGTCCCAATAGCCCTGCATGAACCCGCCGCGCAATTCGATCTCGCCGATGACGCCGGCGGCCACGGGATTGCGAGCGGCATCGACGATCCGCACTTCTTTGTCGGGGAGGGCTGGCCCCACTCGGGTCAGCAGGGCATCGTCGGCGATGAGTTCCGGAAAACCGAGCGCCATGAAACCACCGAGCTCGCTTTGCCCGAAGCTTTCGATGAGCGGCAGGCGAAGCTCATCGCGCCATGCCCGCTTCAGCGTCGGCGGCACCGGCCCGCCGCCCGAGAGTCCGGCGCGCAGCCGTCCCGGGAGCCGGCCGCGCGTGCGGCTTTCGATCAAGACTTGTCCGAGCAGCGTCGGATTGGCGACCAGCAGGGTGGCGTCGGTACCATCGAGCCCATCCCAGCCCGCGGCCTGGTTCCATTTGGCCATGACATGCACGCCGGCGCCGCGGCTCAAGGGCGGCAGCAGATTGGCCACCAGCTGATACGAACTCGACAGGGCGGTCGGGCCGAAACTTTCATCGGTGTTGGTGATGCGCAGGCGCTCGGCGATGCAGCGCGCGGCGCGCGTCGTCGGCTCGTGGGCAAGGCAGGCCCCCTTCGGCTTGCCCGTGGTCCCTGATGTATAGGCGAGGTGAGCAATGGCGCTCTCGTCCCCGGGATCCGGTGGTGGCGGCAGGCGTGCCGCCATCAATTCCGGCAGGGACAACGCACCGTCTTGCGCACCATCCATGCAGATGAGATGGCGCACGCTGCCGGCGCTCAGCGCTGCGCGTCGCACCGCCTCCACCATGTCGTGGGTGTAGATCACGACGCTGGGCGTGTGATCGGCATAATAATAATCGAGCTCAGCGGCGAACTGTACATTGACCAGCGCTGAGATTGCGCCCATGCGCCACGTGCCGAAGAGGGCGATGAGGTAATCCATGCCGTTATGCGCGAAGACGCCGACGCGCTCGCCCTTACGAACGCCCAGCGAGGCAAGCGCACCCGCCATACTCTCCATCGCCAGCACCGCCTGTTCATAGGTGAGCGCGACGGCGCGATCAACCCAGTGGAGGGCGAGCCGGTCAGGTGTCCGCTCCGCCCCGTCGAGCAGCAGCTGGTGCATCAGCATCCGTTGTTCTCCTTAGGTAGCGCCCGATGCGGGCTGGAAACGCCTGAGTGCACGGGTTTCGATCAGCCGCACGAGTTGGTAGAAGCCGACGGAAACCGCGATGGCGACAAAGGCCACCGCCCAGATCATTCCGTAATCCAGCTCGCCGCGCGCCTCGTTCAACAAATTGCCGAGCCCATAGCCGGTGGCGAGCCATTCGGCAATCATCACGCCCAGCAAAGCCGCGGGGGCTACCAACCGGGCCGCCGCGCATACATGCGGCAGACTGCCCGGAAGGCTGACGAAGCGCAGCTTCTGCATCCGGGTGGCACCGTATACGTCGAGCAAATCCAGGGCGGGTTTCGGCACCTGCGACAGACCTTGCGCGATGGTGATGAAGGCCGGGAAGAACGTGACCGCGACCGTCACGACGAGGGTGGTCGCGATACCACGGCCGAAAACCAGCACGACGATGGGTGTCAGCGCCACCAACGGCATGGTCTGGAGGACCAGCGAAACCGGCATCAGTGCTGCCGTCACGCCACGCCAGACCACTCCGAGAACGGCCAAGCCTAACGCGACAACCAAGGCGATTACCAGACCGATCCCGGCCCAGGGAAGGGACTGGCCGAGCGCCTGCAGTATCGCGCTGCGCGCCTCTGCCGCATCGGGGCCACTGGTGAGGTAGGTCCAGACGGCGAGCGGGCCCCGCGCGATCACAGGCGAGACTCCGAACCCGGCCAACACAGCCCACCAGATGACGAAGGGTATGGCGAGGGCCCCGCATGACAGCGCGAAGTCCTCCAGCCGGTGCCAACCGGTATGCCGCGGTGTTTCGATCGCAACGCCCGCCGCGATGGTCACGCTACCCGCTAACGCGGTGTACCGCCTCGCGAGCAACGCGCAGAGCGCATAGGCAAACGCCGCCATCGCGGTTGCCGTGAGGCCGATCCCCCAGATCCGAGCCGGATTGCCGCGGCCTAAGGAGCCGAGCAGAAACGAGCCTAGCCCCCAGCGAGAGCCGCTGCCGAATTCCGCCAGGATGGCACCCAGAATCGCCGCCGGCGCCGCAACGCGCAGGCCGCCCAGCATTCCGGGCAGGCAGGCGCGCAGACGTAGCCAGCGCAACACGGCGAAATTGCCGCCGCCGTAGGAGCGAATCACCGCCATCGGGCGCGGGTCGACATCCTTGAGGCCAAGCAGCGTCATCACCATGGTCGGAAAATAAACCGAGATCGCGGCCAGCGTTATTTGCGGCCAGATGCCCGGCAGGGTGATCACCAGCACCGGACTGATGGCAATCGGCGGGATGGCGAACACCGCAATGTTGAATCCGCGCATCAGCCGCTCCAGCGCGGGCGCAAGGACAAAGGCCAAGGCTGCGGCAATGGCAATGGCATTGCCGAGCACGAAGCCGATGAAGGCCGGCCAGACAGTGGCCGCGATATGCCGCGGATACACATCGCGATCCTGCCACCACTGCAACAGGATGGCACTGGGAGACGGCAGCGCACCGTCCGCGATCAGGCGCAGATCACCGCAGATCTCCCACACCGCGAACAGCAGGGCAACCCTAAGCAGCAGCGCTGGGGCGCCCTTCATGGCGCGCCGCCGACAAAGAGATGCTCCGCGACTTCGTCCTGCAGACGATGGAACTCAGGTGCGGCAAACAGCTCCGGATGGCGCGGGCGCGGGAAGGGGACCTCGACGATGCAAGCGATTCGCCCCGGATTGCGCTGCATGACGACGATGCGGTCGGCCAGGAACAGGGCCTCGTCGATGCCATGCGTGACCAGGACCGTGGTGGGTCGGCTCTCGAGCCAGATCCGCTGCAGCTCGAGGTTCATGCTCCGCCTCAATATTTGGTCGAGGGCACCGAAGGGTTCATCGAGCAGCAGCACGGACGGTTCGGTCACGAGGGTTCGCGCAATAGCCACGCGCTGGCGCATGCCGCCCGACAGCTGCCCAGGTCGGGCATTTTCAAATCCCTTCAGACCCACGAGTTCGATCAGCTCATCGATGCGCGCTGCGTGGGTACGCAGCGACCGGCCCAGCACTTGCAACGGCAGCGCAATGTTCTGGCGAACCGTGCGCCAGGGCAGCAGCGCGGCGTCCTGGAAGGCAACCCCAAGCGCTCCCCGACGGCATTTCTCCATCGGTGCGGCGCCGCCGATCGACACCGTTCCCTGGTCGGGATGATCGAGGCCGGCGATGATCTTGAGGAGTGTTGACTTACCGCATCCCGAGGGTCCGATCAGAGCCGTGAAGGAACCGTGCTCGCATACCAGCGACACGTCGTTCAGCGCCACAATGTCCCGGCTCTCCACTTTGAACGTCCGATGCACGCCCGTCAGCTCAAGGTCATCGTTACGCAAGGATTTGGGCGCAGAGTTCAAAGATCGGCCAGCAGCGAAGTGTCGAACATCGAACGATCTGCCGCGATGCCGACGCTCTTGAGGTAGCCGATATTGGCGGCGATGCCCGCCTCGGTCATCGAGAATATGCCGTTTGGCGTGTCGATCAGAGGCTTGTCCGCGGTGTTCGTGTAGATGTCGTTCTCGGTGGCGCGGCCGGTCCCGCTCAACCAACTGTTCTTGAACTGGGTGGGATATTTCGCCGGGTCCTTGAAGTTCTCGACCCAGGCCGCACGACTTGCCTTGAGCCAACGCACCAGCAGCGGTCGATTGGCGGTCAGGTACTCATCGGTCACCACTGCCGTGTCGGCATACAGTGTCACGCCGTTGTCGTAGAGCAGGAAAGACACGGTCTGCTTGCCGGCCAGCCCGATGGTGTAGGGCACGTCGGTCACGAAATCGACCGACGCATCGATCTCGCCCTTGATGAGCGGCGTCGGATCGAATTGATAGGGGACGATGCGCACGCTGCTTTTGGCGATGCCGTTGATCTTCAGCATGCCGAGCACGCCGGCCATGTTGACCGGCGGCACCGCCAGGATCTTGCCCTCCAGAGCCTTCACGGTTTTGATCGGGCTCGACGCCAGACTCACCACCCCGATCGGACTCTTCTGGAACTGTGCGCCGATGATCTTGAATTTGGCGCCCTGCGACGTAATCGCCCGGATGGTCGTGTCGGGCGTCGTGAGCGCCAGCCCTGCCCTGCCCGCCAGCAACGCGCTTTCCGGGATGACATCCGGTCCGCCCGCAAGGTACTTCAAGTCTACATTTTCGGCCTTGTAGAAGCCGTTCTGAATACCGACGAAATAACCCAGGAACTCCGCATCATTGACCCACGCAGCCTGCATGGACAGGGCGTTGGCGACGGCCGTTGGTGCTGCAGCTGCAGCCGGAGCGCGCCCGGCGGCGGCAAACCCCGCCAGACCACCCAGGGCCAGGGAGCGGCAAACTGTGCGTCGAGTTAGCATGGCGAGGCTTCCTGTGGTTTGGCGACCCCATAATCACCCAGAAGGGCAACGACTTCGTCCAGACTGCCCGGGCGGGCGTAGCTGAACGCGCTCGGCGTCAAGCACCTGCCCCACTAGGGGAGTGGTCGTATTTCTGGCCGGTCCCGGCATCGCCGATATCCTCGGCCCAGATCTCGGGCTTCTCGGCGATGAATCGCTGCAGCAACTCATAGCAGGCCGGGTCGTCGGCGACGGTGACAGTCATCCCGCGCGATCTCAGCCAGTCATCGGCCGCGACAATGGTTCGGCTCTCCCCGACCACCATGCGCGGCACGCCGAACAACAGCGCCGCACCGCTGCACATGTAACAAGGCGACAGCGTTGAATACAGCGTCGCCTCCCGGTAAACAGACGCGGGTAGCCGCCCGGCATTCTGAAAGCAGGTCATCTCGGCGTGAAGGATGGGGTTGCCGTCCTGAACGCGGCGGTTTCGGCCCCGCCCGATCAGTTCGCCGCGATGAAACAACGCGGCGCCGATGGGCAGGCCACCCTCGTGATAACCCGCAAGAGCCTCTTCGAAGGCGATGCGAAGACCCGGATCGGCGGGAAGCGCAGCGGTCAGCATGGGGCAATCGTCTCCGAAGGGCGGTCGGTTGGCTTTCGCTGCAACAATATCCTACGAAATGGCGAGAATATAGCGAGCGAAGAAAATATCGCAGCGAGGCGCGCGCCACGACTTTCTGTCGCGGTGTCGGTGCTCAGCGATCGCGAGGCTCCGGCGCCAAGCTATCCATGATCATTCGTTGCGTGGTGTTCTCGTCGATGGCGAGGCAGGCGCCGACGTTCGGCTCACCGCGCGCCGGCCGTGTGTATCCCGCGTCGTCGACCGTGATCCGAAGAGGTGTCAGCGCGCAGATCGACGGCTGCAGCATCCATATCACCGGCACTACGTCGAACAGGGTTGGCGTGATCTGGCCCCAGCTATTGAGCAATCGCCACTGATGATAGAGGAGAGCCAGTGCATCCGATGCGGGTGATCCGTAGGCGAACAGCCGGTCGCGTTGGACTTCATCGAATTTGATCTGGGTCGAATCGAGCGGGAACATTTTTACCGGGACACCCGCCTCGAGAATGAGAGCAAGGCCTTTCGGAGCGGAGGCCACGTTGTATTCGGCGCTGGGGTGGGGGACCGGGATCGATCCTTCCTTGTTGTACCCGGCATAAATCGATCCGCCCATGAGCACCACCTGCTTGAGCCTATGCAGCGCCTCGGGGTCGCGTTCCTGAAGAGCCGTGATGTTGCTCAGGGGCGCCAGCGCGATGAGCGTGATCTGCCCGGGGCGCTTGCGCGTTTCGGCTCGTATGAACTCAATGGCGTCCGGCGCCGGCGTGGTATCGGCGGCCCCCATGGCCCACTGCTTCTGGGTAAACGGGACAGAATTGGGTGTGGCCGGCCCCTGCGCCACCACCACATCCGGACGACCGAGGGTCGCCAGAAGTCGGCGAACCAGCAGAGTTCGGGTGCGCGTGTCTCCCCATGCGGTGGTGACGCCAATCACTTCAAATCGGCGATCCGATAGAGCGACCGCCAGGGCGAAGGCGTCGTCCACGTCGTCACCGATGTCGGTGTCGATGATGACGGGCTGCGGGCGTTCGGGCTGCTGCGCGGCAATCGATGGTCCGAAGAGACCCAGGCACACCAGCGCCGCGCACAGCCCATGGGCCTCAGTCCTCAAAACCAGGCTCGGTCTTAGCATGCGTGAATTTCCACAGCCCGCCGTGCGCAGTGTCAGCGGCGCACGCCTTTGAGTTGCCAACCCCTAGAACTTGACGCGGACTTGGCCGCCGACGATGCGCGGATCGTTGATGAACCCCGTATAGTTCTCGAAGTCGATGGCGCCGACGGTGCGGATCTGATTGGCACAGTTCCGGCAAAATGCCGCCACGTCATACTTTCCATCGGCCCAGGTGTACCCCAAACGAAGGCCGCCCTCGGTCAGAGGGGCGCCGACGAATTCCTTGGACGCGTACAGGCCAAAATTGATTTCGCTGCGATACGACCAGTCGGTGTAGGCATAGAGTTTTCCCCGGCCCAACGCATAATCGTAGCGCAGTGATATATCGCCGATCCATTTCGCCGCTTGCGGCAAGGGATTGCCGTTGACCAACACATTGCCCGCCGCGTTGAGGGCGTTCGTTACATGGCACTGGTCGCCGGGGACCGCGAATGACCAATTGAAGCACGGCGCCACTGCCAAGGTCGGATCCTCGATCCGGGTGTCGTTGTAGCTACCACTCAGATTGAGCACCAGGTTGGGAGCGACGTGTGCTTCGAAGTCGAGTTCGGCGCCCTTGCCGATGGTTGTTTTGGCATTGAGCAATGTCGTTATGTCGCTCGACCCACCCACCGCGGTCAGTTGCTGATGGCTGATATCGTAGTAGAACACGTCGAAATCGATGCGCGCGCGACGCTCGAACAACTCCGCCTTGACGCCTGTCTCGTAGGAAATATTGTTCTCGGCCCGAGCGACCTGAATGGATTGCGACCCGGTGGGGGCGAGAAAACTCGGCGCACGGAAACCGGTGGCGATGCGGGCGTAGAGGTTGACATCCGGTTCCAACTGATAGGTCGCGCTCAAGTCCCAACTTACATTGGAGGCGCTCGCCGACTGGGTCAGTGGGCCGGTCAGCGGCAGAGGCACGCCGGCCGTCGTCTCGGCGAAAGGCACCGAGAACGTCCGGTGATCCTCGGTGAATCGAACACCACCGCGCACCTTGAACTCGGGCATGACGCTGTACTCCAGCGATCCGAACAGCGCCTCGGCATCGTTTTTCTGCTGTGAGATGGTCGAATCCGTGAGCGTCTTGCCGGTAATGTCATAGTCGTTTCCAAACGCCTTGATATTCTCGTAAAACACAAAGACGCCCGCTTGTCCCTGCAAGGGGCCGGGTTGGCTCGAGACCGCGCGGAACTCCTGCGTCAACTGATAGTGACTGTTGATTCCGCCCGCGGTTTCGACGCCGAACGGAATCGAACCCGGCCCGGTGGGTGTGGTGCATGCCGGCTGACAAAAAACGTTGCCCGGGCCGTATCCGCCGTCGATATCGCCCTGAGTGAAGTAGTGCGTGATGGTTTCATAGCCGGTGATCGACTGAAACGTCAAGCTCGCCAGGTCCCAGGTCAAATGGACATTGGCGCCGACGCTGCTGAAACTCTGGCCATTCACGCCATCGGTATAAATCTTCGAGGGGTCGAAACCCGCAATGAGATCGTTGGTTCCGGGTTGGATGATGTTCGCCCGAAACAGCCGCGCCGACCCATTCAGCGTCCGGCCGTGGACGTTGAACAGCGCGCTGAAGGTGTCATCCGGTTTGTAGAGCAATTGCAATCGCGCCGCCCAATCGTCGTAGCCTTCCAGATGCGCACCGTCGATGGGATCGCTCACCCAGTTGTCTCGATGCTGACCCTGAGTAGAGGCGCGGAACGCGAGCTGGTCGTTGATCGGAAGATTGACCACACCTTCAAAATTGGCGGTGTTATAGGTGCCGTCCGATAGGCTGGTATAGCCTTCGAATTGGCCGAGCACCGGCTTATTGGACTCGAGCTTCACGACGCCGGCGGGCGAATTGCGTCCGAACAAAGTGCCCTGTGGGCCGCGCAAGACTTCGACGTCCGCCTGGTCGAAAATCGGAAAACCCTTGAGCGCCGGATTCTCTTGAACGATGTCGTCGTAGATCAGGGACACCGGCTGCGAGGCAAAGGAAGTGAAGTCGGTATTGCCGTAACCGCGGATGTAGAAGCGTGGGAACGTCCGGCCATTCGACGATTCGATGTTCAGACTCGGCACCTTGAAGGCCAGCTGCCGGATGTCCTGGCCAGCGCCGCCGAGTACCTCGAGCGGCTCCCCGCTCAGGGCGGATGTCGAGATGGGTACGTCCTGCAGTTTCTCCGCGCGACGCGTCGCCGTGACGATCACTTCCGACAGAGTCCCGGACTCTCCCGTGTCCTCACTCACGCCGGCCGCGTGAGCCGCGCCCGGCGCCAGCATTGCAACCGCGACAGCCGCGGTTGGCACAATCATCCACGACCGCAAATTGCAGTTTGAAATTTTCATCCCGATTCCTCCAGAACGCTCGTGCGAAAAACGCAGCGTGCTTACTCCCCCACACCTGCACGCGTTCTTGCCAGCGGATCGTTGCAACCCGCTGGTTAAACGTTACACTACATGCCCCGTATCGGGCTGTAAAGAAATCGGCGGCGTGCCATCTGTGGCGCGTAACGCAAGTTGAACACCTAAATTGTCGCGATGTTGTTGCGTTGTGGGAGTGCGAACGTGGTGATGTCTCCAAATCTTGCCTGGGCCCTGATGATTCTGAGCATGGTCTGCTGGGGATCGTGGGCCAACACGTTCAAGCTCACGCGGGGCGTTCGCTTCGAACTCTTCTACTGGGACTATGCCATCGGAATGGCGGTGACCGCCTTCGCGTTGGCCGCTCTCGCCGACACACCCACGGAGGGCGGCGCAACATTTCCAGGAAGCCTACTTACGGCAACGCCGGCGGCACTCTTGCAGGCCGCGGCGGCCGGCGTCGTATTCAACCTTGCGAACTTGCTTCTGGTCGCAGCCATCGCGATGGCGGGACTGGCCGTGGCGTTCCCGGTAGCCATCGGTGCCGCACTCATCGTGGGCACCGGCCTCACGTTTTTCGTCGATCCCAAGGGCTCGCCCGTAGGTATAGCACTCGGTGTGGCCTTCGCGGCGGTGGCCGTCGTCTGCTGCGCCGCCGCCTATCGCGCGCAAACGAGGGAACTCAAGGTCACGCGCAAAGGCGTCATCGTTTGTCTCGTGAGCGGACTCCTGATGGCGAGTTGGGCGCCGCTGGCGGCGGCCTCGATGCAGAAGGGGCCCGGGGCCCTCACGCCGCTGGCGAGCCTCGCGGTCTTCGCCGTTGCGGCCCTCCTTAGCACCTTGCCGTTCAATCTTTATTTCATGCGACACCCCCTCGTCGATGTTCCGGTGTCGATGCGCAACTACTTGGCCGGCGGAATTCGCTGGCACTTGTTGGGGCTGCTGGGGGGTGTCGTTTGGACCATTGGCACCGCGTCGAATCTCCTCGCCGGCAACTCGGTGGGATTCGCCGTGTCCTACGCCATCGGCCAGAGTGCCCCGCTGGTGGCGTCGCTGTGGGGCATATTCGTGTGGAAGGAATTCGCCGGTGCCGGCCCTGTGGCAACGCGCTCGCTCGCCGCCATGTTCTTATTCTACGTCGCAGCCATCGCCGTTCTATCGCGCGCGACCTGACAGCTCTTCCGCGCGGGATGCGGAAGAAATCTGCTGCCCAGGGCCGAGGATGCCGGCTAGTCTGCGGAGCTAGACCTGCGCGTCTCGGGGCGCCGTCATTTCGTCGCTGCCTTATTCCCGTGCGGCGTCCCCGCTGACATCAGCTCGACGAACATCTTGGCGAATTTCGGCAAATCCAGATCGACCTGCGCGTGAACGAGCTGCAGATCGATTGTGGGCTTCAGCACCTCGCTCCAAGTCAATGTCTCGCCGTAAGCCGGTCCGTGACTTACATCGACATCCATGTACAGGTTCCGGTTCTTGGTGATGATGCTTGGATCGAGCCAGGCGCAGGCCGCCAGCTCATCCCATAAGTAATAGCGCTCCTGGGAATACTTTGCGATGTATCGAGCGGCGGGACTCGCAGAGGTTGAAATATCGTCCAGCATCTTCTGCGTGAACATCGCCTTGATCGACACATCCACGGTCGTGACGTCGATACGCGGCCAGTGGGCCCGCAGTGTCATGCGCGCGGCCTCCGGATCGAACCAGAAATTGAATTCATGCCGGGGGCTCGTGGCAAACTCGGGATCGTCCGTCTGCGGATTCAAGCTGCCGCCCATGACCACCAGCCCTTGCGTCAATTCCGCGAACTGCGGATCTATGGCAACCGCAAGAGCGATATTGGTCAGCGGCCCCGCGGCATAGACCGTCACTTGATGCGGATGCGCGTGGACCTGCCGGATCAGAAAGTGCGCCGCGTCTTCGGCTATCGGTTTGGTGTGCGGCTCGCCCTCTTCCAGTGGCTGAACATCCCATGGGCCGGGGTTCACGGGATGCGGCGGCGATGTGCCCGCTGCTGCGCCCTTGTCGGTGAGAATGTCGAGTTTCTGGCCCCAGGCGCCCAGCCACGCCACCTGGCCCACCAAGGGCGTATTGAGGCGCGTCTCTTCTTGCGTCCGAACCAAGGGAAAGACGGCGCCGAGCGCCACCGGAACATCCGTGCGTCCGATCAACTCCAGCATGCGCAGCGTGTGCCGGGCCTCGTCGTCCCGCCAGGCATTGCCGGTCACCATGGTGATGCCGAGAACCTCGACCTGCGGCGACTGCAGCAGGACCATCATCGCCATTTGGTTGGAACCGCCCGGACCCGACCCATCCTGATCGACCAGCACCATGCGCGTTTGCGCCCCGGCGGCCGCCGCTGCAGCGGCGTTGACGGCAACCAATAGAAAGACAAGCAAAACAGTCGGCCTCATGAGTTCTCCAGGGTCGCGGTGGTTTCTCAAGGTATCATCAGACGCTCGAAGTCGTATACAGTAAGCACGACGTCAACCGGTTCCTCGAAGGGGTCCATGAGCGAGCGAAATATCCCCATGGTGGAGTTCCTTAGAGGACTGCCCAAAGCGGAACTGCATGTGCACATCGAGGGGACGCTGGAGCCCGAGCTGGCGTTCCGGCTGGCGGAGAAACACGGCGTGGTACTGCCCTACTCGACGGTCGACGAGTTGCGCCGCGCATACCAGTTCTCGAATCTGCAGTCGTTCCTCGACATCTACTTTGCCGGCGCCGACGTTTTGCGCGACGCGGATGACTTTCACGCGCTGACCGAAGCGTACCTGCGCAAGGCCAGGGACCAAGGTGTCGTGCACGTAGAAATATTCTTCGATCCACAGACGCACACCGCGCGGGGCGTAGACCTATCTGCAGTGATCGGGGGCATTCATCGAGCGCTTCAGGAGGCGGAACGCGGATTCGGGATCACGTTTCGTCTCATCCTGTGCTTTTTGCGCCATCTGAGCGCCGAAGAGGCGATGCGCACTTTGGAGGATGCTCTCCCCTATGGGAACATGATTGCCGCCATAGGGCTCGATTCATCGGAATGCGGCCACCCGCCATCGAAATTTGCCGCGGTGTTCGATCGAGCGCGGCGCGCGGGGCTACTGGCCGTGGCGCACGCCGGCGAGGAAGGCCCGCCGGCGTATATCCATGAGGCCCTGGACATTCTGCGGGTGCAGCGCATCGATCACGGAATACGCTGCGAAGAGGATCCGGAGCTGGTCACGCGCCTGGCCCGTGAGCGCGTACCGTTGACGGTGTGTCCGCTGTCGAACGTCAAGCTGAAAGTCGTTGAAGGGATCGAGACCCACAACCTCAAGCGCTTACTCGATCGCGGTGTGTGCGTCACCGTGAACTCTGACGACCCGGCCTATTTTGGCGGCTATTTGCTGGAGAACTACCTTGCGGTCCAACAGGGGCTGGGCTTATCGAACGCCGAACTGGCACTGCTGGCGCGCAATTCCATCGAGGCCTCGTTCCTCGACCAGCCCGACAAACACCGCTGGATGGCAGCCATCGATGCGTACGCCGTGACCGCCGGCGCCGGGTGATGGCCGCCGCCCGCCGGGATTGCGGGCGCCGATGGCGTCGGATTGCGGTTGTGCATACGTATTGCTATGGTCGAGCGCAAGGGGCCGAACCCGGTGCTCGTGTAAGGGTGGTTTGTGCTCGAGAATTCCCACATTGAATCGGTGCTCTGGGATGATTGGCACGTGGTCGCCGAACTGGCGCGGCTGACGCGGTTCCGCCGTTTTGTCACCACTCTGCTCGGGGTGAGCGTCACTCTCGAACTCGATCCCACGGGAAATGTATCCGCACGGCGCGGCGGCGAGACCATCGCTTCGGTGCAAATCAAATACGGCTTTGTCTGGATGTGCTTAGGGTCTCCGACACGCGATATCGTCGAGTTCGCCGAATGCCTGGAACCGGACCGGCTGCTCGCCACGGCGGGTTCGGTGCGTGTCGCGGTATCGGGATTGCGGGCGGTCGAGAATTTCTTGGACCTGAGCCATCTGGCCTTCGTGCATGCGGGCTACTTGGGCGAGGAGCCCCATACGGAGATCAAGCAGTACACGGTGCGGCCCTTGGCGGAAGGCGGCATCATTGCCACCGGATGCAAAGTGTATCAACCCAAAGCCTCGCCCATCGCCACCGAAGGATATGATGTTGACTACATCTATGCCGTGCTGCGTCCCTATATCGTCGTCCTGTTCAAGGCGAACCCCGTGGAGTTGAGCCGCAAGGACATGATCGCGCTGTTCGTGCAACCCATCTCCGAGGAGAGTTGCGTCGCGCATGCATTTACCTGCTATTTGAAACACGGCATCGACCCCGCCGCCGTGCGCAGCTTCCAACAATTCATTTTCGGCCAGGACCGGCCCATCCTGGAAAACCAATTACCCAAGCGATTGCCGCTCGGCGTGGGTACGGAAGTCCCGGTACGCGCGGATGGATCCTCGGCGGCCTATCGACGCTGGCTTTCCGATGCGGGCATTCGTTTCGGCGCGATCCCGGTAACCTAGCGGTGCTCAAGGACCCGGCGAGTATCGTCAATCGATGGTTTCCGGTCGCGCGCAGCGAGGAAGTCATCACCCGGCACGTGGTTCAGACGCAACTCCTGGGGCAGGAAATCGCCGTTTGGCGCGACGACGCCGGGCGCGTCAACGCGTGGGAGAACCGCTGCCCGCATCGTGGCGTGCGGCTGTCGATCGGATTCAACACCGGCACCGAATTGCGCTGCCAATATCACGGCTGGCGGTATGCCACCGGAAGCGGCCAATGCACGTTCATTCCGGCACATCCCACTCAGAAGCCATCGACTTCGATCCACACGAACGTCTACGGCTCGATGGAGCAATACGGCTTCGTGTGGGTCCACCTCGGACCGCAGACCCCTGCCCTGCCGACGTTGCCAACACTACCAACACTGCCAACACCGGCGACAGCGGCGACCCTGCAAGCAACCACCTTGCGCAGCCTGTTCGTCGAAGCGCCCACATCGGCGGTTGCGCAGGCCCTGCTGCGCGGCTACCGTTTCGCCGCCGACCCAGCGGACGATGCCGGTTCGCCGAGCGAGGGTTCGCTGAGTGACGGTTCGATGGGCGAGGATTCGATGGGCGGCGCATCGGTGGTGGCGCACGATCAGTTCATGCTGGCGACCGCGGACTCGAACGGCAGGAGTGCGGCAGTGACGTTTCTGCTGCAGCCGATGACGGAATCGCAAACGGTGATCCACGGAATCGCGCATGCGATGAGTCCAGCCGTCGAAGCGCGTGGCGAAACGGTCGCCGTAGCGGTCACCGAAAGGGCAGCCAAACGCCTCGCCCTGCTGCGCCACCATCATTCTCAGATGACGGCACTTCGCGATGCAGTGGAACGCGCGTTGCTGGCACCCACACCGCACCGCGTCGAGCCAAGCACCCCATGATCAAGCTCTACAACTATGAGCTTTCAGGCAATTGCTACAAAGTACGGTTGATCCTGGATGCTTTGCGCATCCCCTACGAGCGCATCGATCTGGATTTCTATCCGGGATATGAGCACAAGAGCCCTTGGTTCTTGTGCATAAATCCACTAGGCCAATTGCCGGTGATCGACGATGGCGGATTCATCCTCCGCGATTCGCAGGCCATCCTGGTGTACCTCTCCAGCAAGTACGATCCGAGCGGTGTTTGGTACCCACGCGACGATGCAGAGGCGTTGGGAAGAATCGCCATGTGGCTCGGCTTTGCCGAGAACCTGACGGCAACGGCCGCGACGGCACGACTGCACGATACGATGTTCTACGATGTCGATATCGAAAAATGCCGCGCGGGCGCGCACGCGCTGCTTCGCATATTGGACGAGCACCTGTGGTTCGCGGAACAGGAAGGCCATGACTGGCTGTGCAGCCGCGACCATCCGACCATCGCGGACATCGCCTGTTTCCCCTATGTGATGCTGTCCGAGGAAGGCGGGGTATCGCGTCTTCCGTACCCCGCGATCCGCCGCTGGACCGATCGGCTGAAGCGGATTCCGCATTTCACGTTGATGCCGGGGGTCTTCGGTGCATCGCCGCCACAGGCGTCGCCTGCCTGACGGCAGCGGCGGCTAGACAATCGCATTTCTCAACACCAGAAAAATCACGAAGACGGCATCGAGCGCGACGACCATCGCCGTGATTTTCGCCCATTGGCCCAGTGCCGCCACGGTGAGCGTGTAAACAAAACAGCCCACCGCCAGGCCGACCATGAGATCGCCTGTACAGACCGTAAACAGCAGCATCGACAGGGGTGGGAGCGTGGCTTCGGGCTGCGCCAAATCCAGCCCTGCCAAACCCTCCATCATCAGCAGCCCAACCAGTACCAGTGCCGGCGCCGTTGCTTGCGCAGGAATGATGGCGATCAACGGCCCGAGAAATATCGACAACGCAAATAGCCCGGCTACGACCACTCCGCAGAGGCCCGTGCGCCCTCCGGCCTCAACCCCGGCCACCGATTCCACATAGGCGGTTACCGTCGAAGTTCCCACGGCGGCGCCGACGATGCTCGAGAGCGCATCGGAGGCAAAAGCCGCTCGTGCATTGGGTATGTCGCCCGATGCCGTCATCAGATTGGCACGCCGAGTTACAGCAAACAAAGTCGCGGTGCCGGAGAAGAATTCCGACAAAAGAAAATACAGCGTCACCGGCAACAGCAAAAGGAACTTCGCAAAGAACTGGTGAAAGTCAAAGGCGAAGAACAGCGCGGAACTCACCGCCGGAAGCGCGATGAACTGATCCGGCCACCGTGTAACAGCCTGTCCACTCGCATGATGTACGAACAGACCCGCAAAGGTAATACCGAAAATCGAAATGACAAATGCGCCTGGCAGACGCAGCACGATCAATACCGGCGTCACGATAATGCCGATAAAGGCCAGTAGCGCGGCCGGGTCTGAAAGGTCCGCGAACCCAATGAACGACTCCCGATTGGCGACCACCAGTCCGCCATTCTTCAAACCCAAATAGGCGATAAAAATGCCGATCGAGCACTGCATGCCCAACTTGATCGATTCCGGAAAGGCGCGAATGATCTTTTCCCGCCAGCGCGTCAGAGAAATCAACAGAAATAGCACGCCATTCAGAAACACCATCGCCAAGCCGGTTTTCCACGACACGCCCATTTGCGCCACCAGCACTTGGGAAAACACGATGTTGCTGCCCATGCCCGGCGCCAGGGCGATGGGGAGGTTGGCCCAAAGCGCCATCGCCAGCGTACCGACCACCGTCGAAATGACCGTTGCCAACAGCAGCGCAGACAGATCCATGCCGGTGGATGAAAGAATCAGCGGATTCACGACGACGATGTAACTCATCGCCGCAAATGTCGTCAGCCCGGCGACGACTTCACGGCCGATGGTCGAGCCACGTCGTTCAATGTCGAAAAACGCTTTGATGGAATCAACCGGTGTCATGCACCGCTACGCCGCATCTTTTCCGAACACCAGCTCACATACCGCGGCGCATTTTTTCAGATCGAATTGCCCATCCGTGCGTACCCCCGATTCCATGTCGATCCAAAAGGGAACGCCTTGGGCCACTGAGAATTTCGGCAAATACTGGGCGATGGTCGTTGGCCCCAACCCACCGGAGTAGCCGCACAACGGCTGTCCTGAAATAATTGGCGGCCATGAACTGGGCGTCTTGCCGGTACCAAATGAAACGTCGTAGAGCCAGTCGACTCGGCTATCGGATGGAAAGTTTCCTTGACATTGCAGCGCGACCCGTAGCTTTTGACGGACGCTGAACGCGCAACTGTTGAGCACCGCGAGTTCGCTGCTGCCATCGCGACTATGATTGATTTGCACGCGGGAGAAGCCCCCCAGATCGAGCTCCGGATCGTGCCCTTCGACGATCGACTGGGCCGCCACTCCGCATATGTGCGCGGACAGGCGCAGGGCGGAGGCTTGAATCAACTGTCGATCGCTTTGCCCTGGGTAAAGAGGTCGATTCGTTTGCCCAGGATCGATCAATACACCCCACTCGATCGGAAAGCGCTTTGACAGCACGTGCATGCCGGGCAACAGGTCGGCATGATCGACGCCGGTAAATGTGATGAAAGCCGGTTTGGTCATGTTGGAGGACATCGTTTCCTTGGTGCGGATAAATCGCTAGATTATTTGATATTGGTAAACAACCGGTCAACTTTGCAGAAGCGACGCGATTTGTTTACGGTCGGGCAGCATACTGCGTGCCCCGATCGCCGATATCGAAATACTGGCCGCGGCGCAGGCGAAGCGCATGGCCTGTGGCAAATCTTGGCCCTCCAGAGCTGCGGCAAGCAAGGCACCGTTGAAACAATCGCCCGCCCCCGTAGTATCCACCACTCTGGCCGGAAAGCCCGGCTGCTTTACAACTTCATCATGCGTTACGGCCAAGGCCCCTCGAGCGCCCAGCGTTACAACGACGGCGCGAGGCCCCTTCTGCAGAAGCTGCCGCATCGGATCGGTCGCCGGCGGCCGCCCAAGAACTGTACGGAAGGTGCTTTCATTGAAAAGCACCACGTCCGACAGAGACAGCAAACTGTCGAGCCGATCGACATCGGGCACCATGGCCGTTTCAACATCGATGACCACATGGGCTCCTTGCCGGCGTGCTATTTGCGCCAGCCTGCGGAAAGCGGTCATCTCATAGGGCATGGCGTAAAGGATCCGGCATTGCGCCAAGGACTCACCCAAGAGGGGTTCATCCCACGGTTGCTCTGCCATCGGGACATAGATCAATGCCTTCTCGCCAGTCCGATCGATCAGAATGATTGCCGCCGACGATTTTGCTCCGTTGACCACCTGAAGATGTTTGGTTGAAACGTTGAAGCGTTCGAACTCGGCGTGCAGGAACGATCCCTCCGGATCATCGCCAATCCGTCCGTAGACGCCTGCCCGGGCACCGAGACGGGCTGCAGCACACGCCACGTTAGCGGTTGTACCGCCGGCAAAGACTCCGAGCCGCCGGCCGAGGCTTTTCTGATCGATCCGCGGCACCTGATCGACCCCGAAGACGAGGTCGACATTCGGGTCGCCAAAAGCGAGTATGTCCACGCATCGCTCGGTGTGTCGAAAGAGTTGAGGCATGTTGACTAGAATCGTTCTTTGAACTGCAGGCCCCAGATGCGCGGATTGTAGTCATTGACGAAGCCGGTCAAATTGTTGAAATCAAGACCACCCACCAGGCGAATTTGATTGGTGATGTTACGGCCAAAAAATGCCGCTTCATACTTGCCGGAGTCCCAGTTGTAACCGGCGCGCAAGCCACCCGTGAGCATTGGTTTGCCCACGAATTCAATTGATTTGTAAAGCGTGAAATTGACGTCGCTGCGATAGGCCCAATCGGTGTAAGCGAAGAGCTCGCCCCCGTGAAACGGGTAACCGTAGCGCATGGTCGTGTTTGCGACCCACCGGGGTGCCTGCGGCAGCGGATTACCATTGATCAACACCGTTCCTGCAACTGGGCCGGCGGGATTGAGCACTGTGCAACCATCACCGCAGGGTGCGACGGCCAAATTCGGATCCTGGATTTCAGTGAAGTTGTAGCTTCCACCCAGGGTCCATAACAGGTGGTCGGCTAGATAGGCATCAAGGTCGAACTCGGCGCCGCGGCCCACGGTTTTCTTGGCATTGAGCAGAACGCTCGCGTTACCGGTGTCGCCACCGACGGCGGTCAATTGCTGATCCTTGACTTGATAGTCGTACACATCGAAGTCGAGGCGCGCGCGATGATCGAAAAAGTCGGTTTTCAGACCCACTTCGAATGACGTCGTTGTTTCCGGCTTGGCTACCGACATGGGATTGAACTGCGAGGCCGGCTCGACGGTCGATCCGCGGAAGGCATTGGCAAGCCGCACGTACAAATGCGTGTCGTCGCCCAGTGCGTAGCCGGCACTCGCGTCCCAGCTAATTTTGTTGCTCTTCGGACTGGCTGACAGGCCGGCCGATTGATCGACATCGGAGCCGCCCCCGACGACGTCGTTGGGATTGGTGACCAGCTGCTTGTCGTCGCGGGTATAGCGCACCCCGGCGCGCACATTGAAATCGCTGGTCAGGTCATAGCGCACCGAACCGAACAGTGCGAGTGCGGTATTGGTCTGTCTTGATTTGATGTCGTCGGTGAGGTCGCCGCCCCCCAGCGTGTCGTAAGTATAATTGTCGACCAGATAATCTTCGTGAAAATAATACAAACCGCTTTGCCAGTTGAACGGCCCGGTGTAATTCGACTCGGCCCGGAGCTCCTGGGTGATCTGCCGGTGATGGGAGGTGCCGTCGGCGGTCTCGTCCGAAAATGGAATGAAACCCGGGCCATACGGCGGCGCATAGGAGGCGCCGTAGCCGCCATCGATGTCGCCCCGACTGTACACCTGCACCGTTTCGACGCCGGTGATCGAGTACAGGGTTAGACCCCCCAGTTTCCATTGCAGGCGTAAATTGCCGCCGTAATTTTTCAACGTCTGACCGTTTCTGCCGTCGGTCTGGACATTGTTGACGTCAAAACCGGGCACCAGATTGTCGGTACCCTTTTGAATGATATTGGCGCGAAACAGCGACGCGCTGCCATTCATCGTGCGCGCGTGCACATTGAACAGCGCGCTGAAGTCGGTATCCGGGACGTACAGCAATTGGCCGCGAAAAGAGTCATCGTCATAGCCGCCATATTGATCGCTCTGTTCGGTATGACTGTTGCCGATCCAATTGTTGCGATGCTGGCTGAGTACCGACACACGCGCCGCCCACTCGGCGTTGATCGGGAGATTGAGCGCGCCTTCAAGATTGGTAGTGTGGTAAGTCGCGGTCGAGAGATTGGCATAGCCGCTGGGTGAGGAGTCCGCCAGGTCGGGCTTGTTGGAATCGAATTTAATCACGCCGGCCGGGGTATTGCGTCCGAACAGGGTTCCCTGTGGGCCGCGCAACACCTCGATCTGAGCCAGGTCGAATGCGGGAAACCCTTTCAGGACCGAACTCTCCAGGACGACGTCATCGTAGACCATTGAAACCGGCTGGGATGCATTCTGGTGAAAATCGACGTTGCCGTAGCCACGAATATAGAATCTCGGGTACGAACGGCCAAAGGATGATTCCACGTTCAAACTTGGCACGCGTGACGCCAGGAACTCTAAATCCTGGCCGCCCGAATTGAGTACATCGAGCTTTTCATCGCCGAGTGTAGTGACCGCAACGGGGACGCTCTTGATATCTTCCTGACGGCGTTCCGCGGTGACGATGATGGGCTGCAACTGGGTGGCACCGCTCGATGCAGCGGGATCGGCCGTTTGTGCCAGGACCGGAGGTGCGGCGCAGGCCAACCCGAGAAGAATTGAAGTACAGGCCCGGCGGGCACGTTTTTTGAGATATTGGTTCATCACATTCCCTTTTTTTCAGCGATTTATTGGTAACCCATCAGAAGCACGCCGCGCCGGCGGCAGAAGAACTCGGCGGCAGCGGCCGAAAACGTACCGCCGACAAGGTTCAAAAGAACGATCCGCCCACCGTCACCATGAAAGTGCGCGGCTCGAGCAGCGAATAGGTGGGTGCGGAACTGCCGAGCGTTACGCCGTTCTCATCCTTCATTCTGGTGGGATTTGCGGTCAGGAACGCGCTGGCATTATTGGCGTTGGTGAACGCATGCCGATCGGTAATGTTGGAACAGTTCAGCTTGATGAAAGGTGTCCTCAACCAATGCCAATCCGAAAACCGAAACCCGGTATTGACGGTGAACGTCGCGTACCCTCCCACCTTTTCGGTGTTCATGTAGTCGCCGTAGATGCTCCCGCGGTATTTGGCCGACAATGATGCCCATAGCGCACCCGAATCGTAGTTCAACGAGGCATAGAACAGATTGCGAGGTGTGTTGAACAAGGTCTTGCCGACGGTCGGGTAGATGCCGCCACTGCCGCCATCCAACTTCGATTCAAGGGTGGCTTGAGTCAGCGTGTACGAGCCATAGACCTTCAACGTATCGGTGAGGCTGAAGCTCGACTCGGCATTGAATCCCTGCATCCTCAAGCGCGGAATCTGCGTGTAGTAGGTCAAGCCGGTGACTTGATCGGTTCCGGATTCCGTCTTGTTGTTGAAGTTGCTGCGGTAAATCATCGCGCTCGCCGAATAGCGATCGCCGTAGTAGCGCCAGCCCAAGTCGTTGGTCCAGGACGTCTCCGATTCGTTGGTGCCCTTACCGATCAGGACGTTGTTGAACACGGCCTTGTTGGGCGGCGGCCGGAAGCTTTTGCCGATACCGTAGAAGAACTGGTTCTTGTCATCCGGCGAGAAATTCACGCCCAATGCGGGGGTGAAGTCGTGGTAACTCGCGCTGATATCGCTGCGGCCATACTGTCGGTACGTGCCTGCGGTCGAGTCCGGATACTGGTACAGGGAACCATCGCGCGTCACATACAAATAGGCCGCGCCTGCTTGGAACGCCCACCTGTCCCATGGCGTCCACTTATCGGTGACGAACACCTTCTTGGAGTCGGTCACGGTGTACTGCTCATAGGACTTCTGCGCAGTGCCGTCCGGATAAACCACAAGGTCCGAATTGGCCCAGTCGCTCTCCGGCTGGCCGTTCTGCATGTTGACCAGCACATAGGTCTGGCTCTGCGCCATTCTGGAATGCTCCCACCACACGCCATAGCCCAGGCTGTTGTCGACGGTCAATTCTTGATTGAACTTGGCGATGATGCCCGGCCCATTGAGGCCTGAGTTCGAGAACGCATAGGTCAGCGATTTGGTTTTGTTGATGATGGAACCATCGCCATTGAGATCCTGATCGGCGGCGAGATAGGTATTCACTGTCGATGTGGTCTCGGCGACTTTGTTGTTGCCGGTCCCACCACCACCGGTCCCGTAGATAAAATAAGGGACAATCGACAAGCGCAGATCCGAACGCAAGGTGAACTCGCCGTCCATACTCAACGTCGCGCTCTTGAACGGCTGCGTGTGCAGCTTCCAGTAGCTCGTATCGAGTGAACCCGCCGTATAAGTCTGGGTGTAATCGTAGTAGTAGCCGTTCGCCGCAACCTGTGCCGTGGTTGGCGAGAGATAGGCGTACAGGAACTCACGGTTGTATTGCAGCGAGGCACTGATTGAGTTTCCCTCGTCGATGGTCCAGATGGATTTACCGTCGACCTTGGTCACATCCAGATTTCCCGCACCGCGCCACTTGTCGGCCTCGTTGTGCGACCACGACAGCCACGAGCGCACCGGCCCGAGATCGCCGGTATTGAGTCGGACAAACGTACGCTCGTAGCGGTTACTGCCACCGGATTGGCTGAGATCCACGCCAGCCTGGTGCGAGGGATCGATCGTGGCCCAAGCGATATGCCCGCCCGCATTGCCGGTATTTGGCATGTCCACATCCGGCAGACCCTGCAGCACGGTGATGTCGCCGATGTTTTCGGTATCGCCATATTCGGTTGCGAACACCGAATAGCTGCCCGCGTTATTGATCGGCGCACCGTTGATGGTCACACCGATCTCGGTGGAATCGAACCCGCGGATGCTGTACTTGCCGTCTGACAGACCCGATACATCATCGGTGGTCGCATTCACCCCGGGAATGCTGTCGATTACCTGCGTGAAATTGCTTCCGGGCGCCGCCTTGACGATGGCGTCGCGGCTGATGGTCGAGACCGCCTTGGGCGCGGTCTGAACCGACATCAAGCCGCCACCGAGCGAGAGCGAAGTCGCCTTTGCACTGACCGAGATTTCCTCCAACTGCTGCTCGCGCACGGTGTCGCCCGCCCTGGTCGTGTTCGACGTACTGGAAACGTTGGGGCGATTGACCGGCACCTGATCCGCCTTCCCTTTGGCGTCATCGACAGCTGCCGATTGCGCCATGGCCAGATGGCCCGTCAGGCAAAAAGCCAGACCGCTCACTAGGGGAAATCGCCGCCTCATGTCGAACTCCAGGTAAGGTCGTTAGGGTCAAGATCAGCTTGCCCGCACTATATAGTGGTACGTACCAATATGCATTATCTGGGTGATGATTTTTTGAAATTTAATGTTGATCGCATGTATTTTCGGCAATTTTTGCACTGATTTTGCGCAACATGGCTTTTGGTACGCACCGATATTTATCATTTTGGTACGGACCAGATTTTGAAAACACCTCCCACGGCGCGCTACGGCGGCGGACCGACCTAGGACCTACTCAGGGCGCTCATCATCCGGCCGCCGCTCTCAGTGCTAGTATTGGTATGAACCAGATCGAATTTTCAGCGACGGACAAATGACTCGCAGCACATCGATTGACGCTAGAAGAGCGGACGCGAAACCATCCGTCTCGTTGTATCGGCAACTCGCCGATACTTTGCGGACCAGTATCGAGTCGGGAAAGATTGGCGAGAACGAACCGCTCCCGCCTGAGCGGGACCTGGCCGTCAGTTACGATATGAGCCGGGACACCGTCAGAAAAGCCATCAGGCTGCTGGAGAGCCAGGGTGTTTTATATAGCGATCACGGTCGAGGCACCTTTGTCGCGCCTCAGTCAGTGCGCCATATGTCGCGTTTTCTGGATAGCTTTACCGCCGACACCATTCGGCGCGGCGGTGTCCCGGGACAAAAAATCCTGTCGATAGAACATACCGCGGCCAGCATGGCCATTGCCAGCATACTCGGCATGGACCCTCACTCACCGGTGGTGCGCGTCCGGCGCGTCAGATTGGTGAATGACCAACCGGTTGGCTTGCAGGATTCCTATCTGCGGCTGCCGTTTGGCGCAACTCTGTCGCGCAAGGAATTGGAACGTACCGGCTCATTGTACCGTTTGCTGATCGATAAATTTGCCACGGTGCCGACAGAGGGCCTGGAAAGCGTCAGTGCGGTTGCCGCAACGGCGGACGATGCCGCGCTGCTGCGCGTTGAGGCGGGCACACCGCTGCTGCTGTGTGAACGCGTCACGTTGTCCGAAAGACGCGAACCGGTCGAGTACTGCGAAATGAAATATCTGCCGTCCTATCGCTACAAGACGCGAATCAGCAAATGGAGTTCGGATTAGGCGTGTCGGCACCGCGCGTGTCGGCGCCGCGGAGCTTTACCCGAGCGTATGCACCAACCGGCTCCCCACCCATACGTCGCGGATATTGGCGCGGGCCGAGTTGTAGACGATTTTTTGCAGAATCTCCTCCGGCGCATCGGCTGGATCGAGATGCAGATTGCTGTTCGGCGCGTTGGCATCGATCAGGATCGCATCGAACTCATAGCCTTCCCTGAATAATCCAACGGGCAGGTCGAGTGCAATTCCGCCCCCCGCCGTCGCCAGCCAGAATGCGGTGAGCACATCGATTCGCGACGACTCGCGCCGGCGCTGGTCCCGGCCCTGCGCGGGGTCGACACCTGACTCGAGGGCGCGCGAGGCAATCACTGCCTGTCGCGCATTCTCGAGAATGGAGGGACTCGCCCCGCCCGCGATGTCCGTGCCGAGGCCGACATGAACGCCGTGCTCCAACATGCGCCGCAGTGGGAAAACAGCATCGGAGAAATACACGTTCGAGAGCGGACAATGGGCGATTGCGGCGCCGGCATTCACGATCCGCGCGATATCTTCGTCGCCGACAAAATTGCCGTGGGCAAGGATGGTGTGCCGCGACAGCAACCCGAAATTCTCGAGCGCGGCCGTATCGGTGACGCCGCAGCGCTCCAGTACAAAGCCATGCTCCCAATCGCTTTCCGAGCAATGAGTCTGCACATAACAGCCGGTCTCGCGCGCGAGCGCACCAAGCCTGCCCAACAGCTCGTCGGAGCAGGAGGGAATGAACCGCGGCGTGATCACCGGCCTCACCAACCCGCCCTCGTTGCCCGGCATCGATTGCACATAGGCGATGAAAGCGCGCGTGTCGGCCTCGGCGGTCGCCGCAGAGGCGTCTCGGTAGGTGTCCGGACACTGCTCCGGATCGTCCATGGCCACCCGGCCGATTAGCGCGCGCTGGGACCTCTCGAGGCAGATGTCGGCAAGTTTCTGGGTTGCCGGCAAATGAATGGTGGCGTAGTACACCACCGTCGTCGTACCGTTCGCGAGCAGCCCTTCGACCAGCGATTCATAAACCGTTTTGGCATAGTCGATGTCGGCGTAGCGTGCCTCCAGCGGAAAGGTGTATTTCTGTAGCCACACTTCCAACGGCTGATCGAGCGCCAGCCCAAGCTGCGGCCATTGCGGCGCATGAACGTGCAGATCGATCAGCCCCGGCAGCAGATACTGGCCATCCCTAAACGTCACCAAGGTGCCTGCCGCCGCGTGGCGGCTTGCCGCCGATTCGGCCTCCCGCGAGCCATGCGGATGGATGGCTTTGATCCGGCCGTCGGTGCCGGTCACCATGATCACGTCGCGGAGAACTTCCAGTTGCCCGCGCACGGGCGCGTGCAGTGCGGTGCCGAGAAATGCGCGATCGGAAGCTGATTGAGAGACCATGGGTGCAGTTTCCTTTTAGCGTTCAGGCACAAACGGCTGCGCCAGCGACAGCGGTGCGTTCAGGCGCAAAGTCTGCGGGTTTCGGGAGATCGCCACCAACACGACGACGGTCGCGAGGTAAGGCAGCGAGCTCAGCAGTTCGGACGGCAGCCTGACCCCAAACCCTTGCGCAAATAGCTGCAACACCGAGACTCCGCCGAATAACCACGCGCCGAATACCAGGCGCCACGGCCGCCATGCCGCAAACACCACCAGAGCCAGCGCAATCCAGCCCCGCCCCGCCGTCATGTCTTCGACCCACAGCGGCGTGTAGGCGAGCGAGAGATACGCCCCGCCAAGACCCGCCATTGCGCCGCCGAACATGGTGGTCAAATAACGTATCCCGATGACCGGATACCCGATGGCAAGCGCGGAGTGCGGCGCCTCGCCGATGATGCGAACCACCAGTCCCGCCTTGGTGCGATACAGAAACCACCAGATTGCTGCCGTGATGAACACCGCGAAATACACCATCGGATCCTGGGTGAATAATACGGGTCCGATCACCGGAAGGTCCGATAGAAAGGGCAAGTGTATCCTGGCAATCGATGGGACCGAGTTGCTGCCGAAACCATGACCGATGAACCCAGACACTCCGGATCCTAGAATTGTGAGCGCAAGACCCGCCGCATATTGATTGGTTGCCAGACTCAGCGCGAGAATGGCGAAAATCAGCGACGCCGCGGCACCGGCACCGGCGGCGGCGATGGCGGCAACGAGGGCTGGATAGCCGGCAAAACTCAAGCCGAAAGCGGTGACCGCACCGATCAGCATCATGCCCTCGACGCCGAGATTGAGCACGCCCGATCGTTCGGCGACGAGTTCTCCCATTGCCGCATAAATCAGCGGCGTCGAGGCCACCAGAGTACCGCTCATCAGGGGAGCCACTAGTTGGGCCATGGCCTACCTCCTCTTGAGCCGAACGCGATGCAAAATCAGCACGTCCGCCGCCAGCAGGAAAAACAGCAGCATGCCCTGAAAGCTGCGCGTCAGCGTCGACGGCACGTTGAGGGACATCTGCACTCCCTCGCCGCCCAGGTAAAGCAGTGACAGCAGCAGACCGCCGAAGACGATGCCGATTGGGCTCAACCGTCCGACGAAGGCCACGATGATGGCGGCAAAACCATAGCCGGGCGAAATCACGGGTGTCAGCTGACCGAGGGGCCCGGCGGCCTCCATCATGCCGGCGAGCCCGGCGCTGGCGCCGCTCAACAGTAAACTCAGCCAGATCGACCGGGATTGCCTGAACCCGGCATAGCGCGCTGCGGTCGGCGCCGCACCGCTGACAGTCATCTGGAATCCGATGAAGCTGCGATCCACGAGGAGCCAGGTCACCAGCACCGCCGCCATCGTAATGAAAATCGAACTGTTGATGCGCATCCCAACGAACAGCGTCGAAAACATCGCCGCAGGATCGAAACTCGCCGTTTGCGGATAGTTCTGACCATCCGGATCTTGCATGGGCCCATTGACCAGATAGGAGAGAATCAGAGCCGCGACATAGTTCAACATCAAGCTGACGAGAATTTCATTGGTGTTGGCCTTGGTCTTGAGGAAAGCGGGAATCGCGGCCCAAGCCATGCCGCCGAGGGCGCCCGCCAGCACCATGGCGGGCAGCAACCAAACATGCCCGCCGCCGCCGAAATGCAGCGCCAGCCAACCGGCGCAGATCGCGCCGATGGTATACATGCCCTCGGCGCCGATATTCCAAACGCTGGCTCGAAATCCCACGGCGAGGCCGAGCGCGATCAGGATCAGAGGCGATGCTTTGAGCAGCCATTCGGAAATCCCATTCGCCGAACTCAAGGGCTCGATGAAAAAAATCCGCAACGTTGAGATCGGGTTCAGACCCAGCGCCAGGAAAAGCGGTGCGCTGACGATCACGGTGATCAGCAGCGCCAGAATCGGAGCGCCCAGGCGCATGAAGCGCAAAGGCTCGGCGCGCGGCTCGAGCTGGATGCGTATCATGTCAAGCGGCAATCTCGAAGGCGGGTCCGACTCCGGCCATCAGTAGCCCAATGTCTTCGACGTTGGTCGCGGTACGAGGCTTCGCATCCGAGAGCCTTCCCTGAAAGATCACCGCGATCCGGTCGCAAATTTCGAACAACTCATCCAGCTCTTCGGATATCACGAGGACGGCGACGCCACGGCGGCTCAAATCGATCAATCCTTGCCGCACAAAGGCTGACGCCGCAATATCGACTCCCCAGGTGGGCTGCGCAACGATCAGTACGCGCGGCGACAGGCTCATCTCGCGCCCCACGATGAATTTTTGCAGGTTCCCGCCCGACAAGCTGCGCGCAGCCGCTGCTATCCCTATGCATTTGACGCCGAACTCCCGGATAATTTTCTGCGCGAAGGCGCCGACTTTCGCTCGATTGATGAAACCACGCCGCACCAGTCCTTGTCCGTGCCCGGTCAACAGCGCGTTGTCCGCGAGTGTCATGTGCGGAACCGCACCCCGCCCCAGCCTTTCTTCCGGCACGAAGGCGAGTCCACGAGCGCGGCGCTGCGCTACTCTCAAGTCTCCGACGGATTCGCCGTCGAGCCGAACCATGGCGGCGCCGCTGGCGAGTTCTCCACTCAGCATCGACAGCAGCTCGGACTGGCCGTTGCCGGATATGCCCGCGATGCCGACGATTTCTCCGCCGTGCACCTTGAGCGATACGTCGCGCAAGGCCATGCCAAACGCGTCACTCGACTGCGTCGTCAGTTTGGCGACTTCGAGTCGCGGCTCGAGCTCGGTGGCACAGGAATCTCGATGCACCGCGGGCAGTGCCGCCCCAACCATCATGCGTGCAAGTTCAACCGAGTGCACCTCCTTGGGGATCGCAGACCCAACCACCCGACCTGCACGGAGGATGGTGGCGCTATCGCACAGCTCGCGAATCTCTCCGAGCTTGTGGCTGATATACAGGATGCTGCAGCCGCCCGCCGCCAGCGTCCGCAGCACCTCGAATAAGCGGCCCACCGCTTGCGGCGTCAATACCGAGGTGGGTTCATCCAGAATCAGTAATTTCGGGTTCAGCAGCAGACAGCGCAAGATTTCGACCCGCT
>Ga0179596_10000056_pt1 | contig 123239 bp, 94 predicted proteins | sample CZODoug1_1_08_16_FD_155494 | JGI IMG/M metagenome (GOLD analysis project Ga0179596, IMG submission 155494) | Vadose zone soil fungal communities from Angelo Coast Range Reserve, California, USA - CZODoug1_1_08_16fungal (Illumina Assembly) | ecosystem: Environmental > Terrestrial > Soil >... | reverse complement strand
CGCAGTATCGGACACCACGGTGAAGGACTGTGCCGCAGTCGATCCGAAGCTGACGGTAGTCGTGCCGGTAAAGCCTACTCCCCGAATGGCGACGGAAGTACCCGTCGAGCCGCTGGTGGGGCTAAAAGATGTGATATGGGTTTGGGTTGGAGGTGTGGTCGTATAGGTAAAGCCAGCCAGGGAATCGAGGCCCTGTGAGCCTGATACAAAGACGTTTCCGCTGGAGCCCGTACCTACAACGGCCGTAATCGCAGTATCGGATACCACGGTGAAGGACTGCGCGGCTGTCGAGCCGAATCTGACGACGGTCGTCCCGATAAAGCCGAGACCTCTAATGGCAACAGACGTGCCTGTCGATCCACTGGTGGGACTAAAGGACGTGATATGCGTTAAGTTCAGTGGCGGCGGACTAATATAGGTAAAGCCAGCCAGGGAGTCTTGTCCATGCGACCCCGATACATAGACCTTACCACTGGAACCTGCGCCTACCCTCGCGGTGATCGAGGTGTCGGAAAGTACGGAAAAAGACGGTGCCGCGTCCACTCCAAACCGGACGCTGGTCGTCCCCGTAAAACCAGAACCTTTGATGGCCACTAATGTGCCCGCCGTACCGCTGGTGGGACTAAAAGATTTAATATGCGTGGAGGTCAGCTGCGCAAAGGAATAGGACGTAAGGAAAAATGAAAGCAATACCAGGAGGCATCGATTGACAATAGATTTATTTTTCATGGGAAAAGGTAAAATTTAATCATTAAGGAATATGGTTTGAGACAAAGTAGAAAAAAGAAATTACAGTTCCTAGCTGGCCGGAAAATGAATACACTTAGACGGTATCGTTACGATCTATATTGGATTGGGGGCGCCAGAGAGTGGCAAAGAAAAAAAGCCTCCAGGTTCAACGACCTGGAGGCTTTTAAATTGTTGGGGGGATCTTCGGATCCGGAATGCCGGGCGGACGCGGCGGCTCGGGTTGGGTCGTCGCGGACGCAGCGGCCTATCTAAGGATCAATATCGTTTGATAAGAGTAATTCACGCCATCGCTCCATATTAATTTATAGACGCCTTCGGTCAATGCTGTAATATCTATTTTAACGGTCGTCACGTTCTGCGCTACCTGTACGGATCTGGAAATCTTTCCCATCATATCCGTCAGCTGAAAGCGTGAAGCTACAGCCGCATTAGGGACTGCTACGGAAATGAATCCATTAGCCGGGTTCGGATATACCGACAGGGTTGAAAGCAATCCCGCCACGTGAACGGCGATCACATTACTGTAGGTATAATTCCCTGCCGTGTCCTCTATTTTAAGACGGTAATAAATAACGTCGTTTCGCGGAGCCGGATCTGTATAGGTATAAGTATGCGTACCAGTGTCCTTGCTCAGGGCTGTCAGACTGGCGGCAGCGGAAAATCCGGAGCTATCCGTACTGTATTCCACTACATAGTAACTGATACTGAGCTCATCGACTATTTTCCAGGTCAGAACCGGTTGGTTTGCTGCAATCGTACCCGTAAAGCTCAACAACTTAAAGGTCGGAGGAGTTGGCGTTGTCGTCGTCGTGGTCGTATAGGTAAAGCCAGCCAGGGAGTCCAGTCCCTGTGAGCCAGATACGAAGACCTGTCCGCTGGATCCCGTGCCTATAATGGCCGTGATGGTGCTGTCGGATAGTATGGTGAAGGACTGGGCCGCGGTCGGTCCAAAGCTGACAAGTGTTGTCCCGGTAAAACCAACGCCTCTGATGGTGACGGAGGTACCCGTTGTACCGCTGGCGGGGCTAAAGGACGTGATATGGGTTGGCGTCGATGGCGGCGTGGTCGTCGTTGTCGTATAGGTAAACCCATTGAAGCTGGTCGATGCCCCCGTGGTAGTCAACACGGCTACGGCGCCTGAACTTCCCTGGCCTACGACTGCGATGATCATCGTGGGCGAGAGGATGGTAATGGAGGCGGCCGGGGTGCCTCCGAAGGCGACGCTGGTAACGTTGGAAAGATTGAGGCCGGTGATGGTATCGACAGTTCCGGCGGTTCCGCTGATCGGAGAAATGGAGGTGATCACCGGCACACCTGACGCGACGAAAGTGAAACCGTCAAGAGAGACCGATCCTCCCGGCGTGGTCACCTGGACCGCACCCGAAGAGCCGTTATAATTTACCAGCGCAGTGACTACGCTGTCCGATACGACGGTGACTGATTGGGCATACCATTGCCCGATCTGGACAAAGGAGGCGCCGGTGAGATATTTACCCTTGATGGTAATGAGCGTTCCGCCTGTACCGGTCTGTGGCGAGAAAGAGGTCATCTGCGGCACAGGTGGGACAAACACGAATCCACTTACGGTAGCCGTGCCGGTAGCAGTCGTGACGACTACATTACCGGACGCGCCATTGCCTACCACAGCAGAGATCTGGTAATCACTACTAATGGTAAATGAAGCGGCCGGCACTCCGCCAAAGGTTACGCTTGTTGCTCCAAGCAGATTTGCGCCGAAGAGCGTGACCGGGTCTCCCTGCCTGGCGCTCGTGGGATAGATAGATTGCAGGGTGGGCGGCGGAGCGTTATAGATAAAACCAGTCAGGGTATCCGGCCCGTTGGAGGTACTCACCACGATATTTCCCGTTGCCCCTGACCCTACGATGGCGGTGATGGCATTATCCGAATAAACGGAGAATGAGGCAGCGGCCGTACCGCCGAAGCTGACTCCCGTAACATTGGAGAGGTGCGTACCGGTGATGGTAATCGTCGTGCCGGCAGTGCCCATCGCCGGGCTGAAAGAGGTAAGTGTCGCTACTGGCGTCGTCAATGTGAATTGGGACGGGCTGCCGGCTGTACCATAAGGAGTCGTTACATAGACCCATCCGGTGGCGCCCTGGCCTACTACGGCCCTGATCGTATCCGGGGAGACGACGGTAAAGGAGGCTGCTGCTACACCACCAAACGTCAATGCATTTGCTCCCGTTAAATTGGTGCCTATAATGGTGATCACCGTCCCTGGCGGCGCACTAAGCGGTGTGATCGAGCTGATGGTTGGGGTAGGAGCGACAAAAACGAACCAGCTGGCTGCTGCGGTGCCTTGCGGGTTGGTAACGTAAATATTACCCGTGGTTCCGCTGCCTACAACGGCCGTGATGGTGGTCGGAGACGTCACGGTAAAGGAGGTGGCTGGCGTACCGCCGAAGCTGACGGCGGTGGTACCGGTGAAGCCGCTGCCCGTAATGGTAACCGTTGTGCCGGGCCCGCCGTTGGCCGGCGCAGAAGAGCTGATTACCGGAGGTGGCGGTATAAAGGTAAAGCCGCCGAGGCTGCCCGTACCAGCGCTGCTGGTGACGGCGACGCTGCCGGAGGCGGCTGCACCAACGACAGCTGTAATGGTGCCGGGTGTTACGATACTGAACGAAGTAGCCGGCACTCCACCAAAGCTCACCGATGTTACTCCATCAAGATTGGTACCGCTGATCGTTACCATTGTGCCCGCAGCTGCCTGCGTTGGCGTAAAGGCGGTAATCGCCGGAGCGGGATAAATGTAAGTAAAGCTATCCTTTCCTGCCGTTCCATTGGGCGTTGTCACCGATATGGTTCCCGTAGCTCCCTGACCGACCGTGGCGGTGATCGTCGTATTCGACACGATGGTAAATGCAGAAGCGGGAACGCCGCCGAAACTGACGCTGGTAGTTCCGGTAAAATTATTACCTGTGAGCGTGACCACCGAACCCTGGGCTGCGCTGGCCGGAGTGAAGGCCGTCAGCGTGGGCGTGGCTGTGCTATTGATCTGGTTGAGGAATACGGCCTGGCTACCACCCGTATTCAGCACGATGTCCGGCTTGCCGTCGCCATTGAGATCTCCTATAGCCAGCATACTCGCGCTGGAGCCGGTGGCCAGGTCAGCTGTGTCGGCAAAGGCGATGGCGCCCGTGCTGCTGGTATTATGGAGGATAGACAATATATTCAGCGAAGGGACGGCTGCTGCCACATCCGGCTTGCCGTCGCCGTCCAGGTCGCCGATGGCCAGGTAACCCGGGTTGCCCGTCAGCGGGATCAACACCGGCGCGGCGAAAGAGATCACACCACCGCTGCTGATATTCCGGTAGACGGCTATATTATTCGATGCCAAAGAAATGATCAGGTCGGGCTTTCTATCGCCGTCGATATCCGCGGAGGTCATAAAGTTCATGCCTCCGGGCTGGGAAATATCCGCTCTGGGGCCAAAAGTGATTGTCGAAGTGGTAGTGGTATTCTTAAAGATGGTGATCTTGCTGGTATACCAATCTTCGACGATGACATCGGGTTTGCCGTCGCCATCGAAATCGTTCACAATGGTGCCGTTGGGCCGGTAGTCGACACCATAGTTGGCAGAGTTGGAAAAAGCAAGGGCGCTGTTGAGCGTCGTATTGGTCATAATATTCAACAGGCTGGAATAAAGGCTGGTCGCGGCAATATCCGGCCGGCCGTCGCCATTGAAATCCCCCGTTGCGATAAAGCATTGGTCCAGTGACTGGCCCCTCCAGGTTAAACCGCCATTAATGGCCAGCTTACCCCTGGTGCTGGTGTTGGCATAAGCCAGCGCCGGATAGCCATCGCTGTAACCCGTGACAAAGTCAAGGCGTCCATCTCCGTCGAGGTCGACGGGATATATCGCCTGAGGCGAGATGCCGGTAGGGGAGGAAGCCGAGACAGGCGCTGCAAAGCCAAGCTGTCCGCCCGTGCTGGTGTTTCTCAACAGGGAGACGGTATAATTGACCGAGGTAGCCAGATCCAGCTTGCCATCGCCGTCTGCATCGGCCAGGGCAAGCGTGCTGCCGCCATTACCCGAAGAAATGGTGGCCGGAGCCGCAAAAGACGTGGAAGTGATGGCGCCGCCACCCGAAAAGGTCAGGTCGAAGGGTATATAGGAATAAGCTGTTTTCTGATGGGTCGTGACGGAAAGAGGCTGATAGGTGGCGCCCACCGGTGCGATCACGGTTAGGGAACCGTTGCCCGCCTGCGTCACCGCGGCTTTCACCCCACCGAAGTAAACGATATTATTGGCGGCTACAGGATCGAACCCACTGCCGGTGATGGTGACGGCCGTGCCTGCAGGGCCGCTGGCTGGTGAAAACGAGCTGATCACGGGCGCAGAATATACATAGGTAAACTCTTCCAGAGAATTTGACCCGGCCGGGGTAGTTACGGTGATCTTCCCGGTGGCGCCGGCCCCGACTTTAGCTTTTATAACGGTGTTCGAAACGATGGTAAAGGCAGCGGCAGGCGATCCCCCGAAACTGACGGAAGTCGCTGTGCTGAAGTTGGTTCCCTGGATGGTGATGGTGTCACCTGTTGCACCGCCGATGGGGCTAAAGCTGCTGACCAGCGGATAATTGATATAGGTGAATCCGGGGACCGTGTCTACGCCAAAAGGGGTTTTTACGATCAGGTTGCCCGAAGCACCGGTACTTCCGATGAGGGCCTTGATCGTGTTATCCGATACAACGGTAAACCAGCTTGGCGCTACCCCGCCAAAAGACAGGGTGTCGGCATCCGTAAACCGGCTTCCGCTAATGATCACGGTGTCTCCTCTTCCCGCCGCGGCCGGTGTAAAGGCCGTGATGGAGGGGCTGGAAACAAATGTAAAACCGCCGAGGGTGCCAGTGCCCAGTGAAGTGGTGACACTGATATTGCCGGTTGCGCCATTGCTTACTCTGGCCGTGATCGAGGTATCCGACAGGCCGGAGAATGACGTCACCGGGATGTTACCCAACGTGACGCCGGAGACGCCGGACAGATAGCGCCCTCTGATGGTAACCGTTAATCCGATAGTCGCTGAGTCGGGTGAGATACCTGTGATTACTGGCGGAAGGGAATTTATAACGGGCCGTAAGATGGATAAGGAACCCTGCATATTATCCCCGTTGGTCACGATCAATTCCGGCCGGCCGTCCTGGTCCAGGTCGGAGATTGCAACGCCATTGGGAAGTCCGACATCGTATACATCAGACCTGGGAGCGAAGGAAGCTGATGTGATGCTGCCCGGGCTGGTAATATTTTTTAAGATCGAGGTATATCCCCGTCCATATCCGACAAAATTTGAGATGACAAGATCCGGCTTTCCATCTCCATCCACGTCACCCATGGTGACACCCGAAATCCAGCTTCCCGTATGGAAGTCTACCTCGGCGGCAAAAGAAGCCGTGCTGAGGGCGCCGGGAGTGGCCTGGTTTTTCAAAATGGCGACACCGGAGTCGGTACTGATCGCCAGGTCGGGCTTGTTGTCCCCATCCAGGTCTCCGATGGTCAGGTGACTGGCTGGTTTGAGCAGGGTCACCAGGAAGTAAGGCGCCAGCGAGGAATCGTTGATGACACCCAACCTGGCTGTATTCCGCAATACAGAAAGCGTTCTATCGCTGCCGTTAGCGGTGACAATATCGGGTTTGCCGTCACCGTCGATATCCGAAACGACCATGTCGCTGACGTTGCCCGCCAGGCCATAGGTTACGGGGTTGGCAAAAGAAAGCGATCCCGCCGCCGCCGTCGTATTTAACCATAAAGATACTCCGCCCTGGGCCGCTGATACGAGGTCCAGTTTCCCGTCGCCATCGATATCGACGGCCTCTACCGGACCATTGCTCATGGCAAAGGTCTGGGCGGCGCCAAAGGCGATATGACCGGGTGTGGAAAGATTCATATAAATACGGACATGGAAGGTATTGCCGCTGGAGGCACACAACATATCCAGCCGTCCGTCGCCATCCAGGTCCCGCAAGGATACATTCCAGGCCCCGTCGCCATTCCAGTAATTGGTCATTGGAGCAAAGGAGGTGGTGTTAAAGCTGCCTGGAACCGTGGTATTTCTAAAAACGTCTACTGCGCCGCCGGTGTTGACTACCAGGTCGGGGCGGCCATCGCCGTCGAGATCGGCAGCATGAACATCGGATGGAAAATAATCCGTCGAATAATTCACGGCCGGAGTTTGAGAAGCGTTGATCACCGTTGTGGAGGTCGCTCCGATATTAAATGTCGTAACGAATGGTTGATATGAAGAGGTTATCTGCCGGGTGGAGGTATTAAGTACACTGATCGGCTCGTACGTCGTGGATTTCGGCACGATCACCGTCAGCGAGCTGCTTGTCGCTGCGGACACTTTAGCCCTGACGCCGCCGAAATAAACAATATTGCTGTCTGCTTTTGGATTGAAATAATTTCCGTTGATCGTAACGGTCGTCCCGACAGGGCCGCTGGCCGGCGAGAAGGAATTGATCTTTACCTGGGCCGGCAAAGTGGTGCTAAAGAAAAACAGTATGAGTAACTGGATAATGGATTTAAGGGAAAAAGGGATAGTTTTTTTCACAGGGTAGATAGGGGGCATTTCAGGGATTTTGCCCCAAGATATAACGAAAAGCGGGAAAAAGAAATAGGAAAAATCACCTATATGACAAAAATAAATTTGGATTCGGGTTTGGGAATATTTTACAGACCCGGAACTAAGGGGAGCTTATGCTGGCCAGGCGACTGCCCTGCAAATGCTTCCGGATGGCTTGCCATATCTATCATATTGGTTACTTCTTCCAATACCTTTTCGGCAGAACCTGAATAGCCCGGGTACTTAAATCTTATATTACCGGCTCTATCAATAACAAATTTTGTTGGAATACCGCCAACACCATAAGCGGTTACAACTTTATCCTGTTTCCCTGATGCCGTTTTATCATCTATTAGTACTTGAAACGAATATTTATTGTCGGCAATAAATTTTTTAACGGCATCCCCGTAATGATCGCCAGATTCCCATGTATCTATAAATAAAAATTTTACATTCGGGTCGTTCTTATATTTATTTACAGCCATTTGCATACCGGGGAATGATGCCTTGCATGGCCCGCACCAGGTAGCCCAAAAATCCAGTACTACTATTTTACCTTTTAAATCAGCTAAAGAAACGGTTTTTCCCTCAATATCCGTCAAAGTAAAGGCATTGGCAGGCTCATTTATCATCGTTTTTGCAAGTTCTGCCTTTGCCTTGTCATGCAATTCCTTTTCTAATGCTGCTAAATAATCATCGTAGCCGTTATCACTTCCTTTTACTTTAATATAATTCTTTTTGAGCAGGTCTCTTATTTCTGCGTTATCTGCGCCTTTCCTTATAGCAGCTTCGGCATATTGCCGGGCTTTAGCCGATTGTCCAAGTTCGCTCAGGATACAGATATAATGCTCATATATTTTTTCGTTAATGTTGTTCCCTTCATGATCAATAACCGGCTGTTCATATTGGAGGGCCCCGGCATAATCTTTTTTCTTCATTAAGATAAATGCATAGGTATCTGAAAAACGATCATACCCTTCCGCATAACTCTCTTTCATTTGCAATGGTGACATAAAAGGGGCTCCAACCGGTTTCTTTAAGCTTTCAGCCATTATATCCAACGATTGTTTTGAAAGCTTCCCGGCATCGTCGAGGTGAACATTTTTTTTTGCCAGGTTATATGCAATATTATTTAAAATCTCAGCGAGATAATCCCGGTTTTTTATTCCTCCTTCAATTTTATAGTAATTTGCAAAGTCGTTCTGTTTAAGATATTGGCTGGCTTGTTCAAATCTTAAATTGTCCTGTGTCTTATTTTTTTCAGCCGTTGTTTCGGGATATTTTTTTATGTAAGCCTTATAAAGCGAATCCTTTTTTGTTTTATCATTTTCCTCAACAAAAGCATTTTTCATATCATTTTTCACAGTTAATCCATCAGGGAACCTTGCTTTAACTATTTTGTTCAGGGAATCCGCTTGGGCGCCATCATTTGACACAGTCATCAACTCGACTGCAAGCATCAGATCTTTTTCATCAGCACTTTTTTCAAGTGAGGCGATTTTATTATCTACAATCGCTTTATCTTTCGGGTTTTGGGACAGCAGGAAATAATAATTTAGCTGGTACTCTTCTTCACTTTTTGGGTACAATTCAAACTCTTTTTTATATAGTTCTACGCCTTTAGCCAGATCCCGTTTAATTTTGGCGTAATAACTCCTATTGTTTGTCAACAAGGCCGCCTCGGATGCATAAGCGCCTTGCACGGGCTGTTTATCTTTGTAAACCAAATAAATATACCCGTTATTGTTATTATTATCCACCTCATTTCCGCTGCTAATTCTGATAAAAAACGCCTTAGTATTTTCCGGAATTTTAATTTCTCCCCTTAATAAAGGGCCATTGGGTTCCAGGGCGATGTCATCAACAGGATAATTTTTCTCGTCGAGATAATAAACTGCGGCTGTGATATCTTTTTTTCCATCAACGACTGTTCCGGACGGATCATAAGTAAATGTAATCTTTTCTCCGGGAGCCGGGAACTGTTCCGATAACGTTAAGTGCTTGTTTGTTTGCGCAAACAAACTTTGAATAGCCAGAATACCTGGTAACAACAACAACTTCATGCGTTTCATAGCGGCTTTATTTCTTAGGTTGATTATTTATTTAATAATTCTTTCAACTTGTCATTCAAATCGTCACCGCGCAAATCCCTGGCTACAATCGTCCCGTTAGGGTCTATTAAGAAATTCGTAGGAATTCCTGTTACGGCATATAACTGCGCAACGGCGTTTTTCCAGCCCTGAAGATCTGAGACATGTGTCCATGGTAAATGATCATCAAGGATGGCTTTTAACCATTTGTCTTTCACATTATCAAGCGATACGCTTAAAACGGTGAAATTTTTGTTTTTATAAAGATTATAAGCATTAAGCACAGTAGGATTTTCGTGCCTGCACGGGCCGCACCAGCTTGCCCAGAAATCAAGTAATATATACTTTCCCCTGAAATCGTGCAGTGTTACGGGCTTACCGGAGGTGTCCGCTATTGTGAAATCAGCTGCAGTGGCCCCTATTATTGTATTTTTTATATTTTTAATGTTGGCGGCATAATCCATGCCCGGCTTTGTCTGGCGCAAACTTGCGCTAAGCGAATTAAAAATGGGTTCGATTACATTAGCGTCGGGTTGATCTCCGGCATAATATTTAAGCGCATTTAAACTAACTATTGAATTGGGATTAGCCTTAATAAATGCCAACCAAACAGCTTTCTGTTCAGTAACAAGGGAATCTCTTTTATTTTCAAATTCAGGAGATCCCCTTTTTTCTTCCGATGCTGCATGGTAAACATTATTAAAGGCAATTGCTTTTTCGTAAACAGGGGCTAACATTTTGTTTAACCTCGCATTATCATCATTAACAATACCACCGCTGATTTTAGCTTTTTTTAAGCTATCCGCACATGTTATGGTAATGGTTCCCGGTTCAAGATAAAGGGAGGTAACGTTAACATCGCGTACATCGATACCCGTTCCTTGTTCATTAATAATTAAAAAATAATATTCGGGGTAAGGGACGGAGCCAGTAAAACTAAAATCGCCATTTTTAAGTATCACGGAATCAGTTACTTTATATTCACTGTTCATCAAATAGACTTTTGCAGGAGCGGATAATTGCCCTATTTTCCCAACCAGGTTGTATTGTCCACTTTGTGCGAATAACAATAAAGGAGCCGGAAGAACGGTAAGAATAAAAAGGAATCTTAATTGTTTCATTTATGGATTTTGTTGCATGCCGGGATTAAATTTTAATACCGCAAGAGGTATTTGTAATACATAACGGGGGCTAGAGGGGGCTAGTGTTGCTATTATATTCCCTGTATTGTCATACCTGTTTATGCCAGGTATACGGCCTTCTTTATTTAACCGGCGCATATCGAACCAGCGGATGGCGCTAAAAGGAAACTCAAATGTCCTTTCACTAAGCACCTTTTGCAATACGGTATCCTTATTGTTAGATGTATATGCGATATAATTAGGAAAACGGTTTGTACGCACAGTGTTTAGTGCTGTTAATGCTGTAGTTAAATCACCGCTGCGGGCTGCCCCTTCAGCAATAATCAATTCCATTTCGGCCACGGTTGTCCCAACATTCGGCTGATAATTGCCATTAACAAACATAACTACACCGCGTTGGGAAAAGCTATAGTCGGGTTTTACGGTATTATAGTTATTGTCATAACTATAATAGAAAAGGCTTAGGCGGGCATCCGTGGTATCAAATGTTTTCAAAAAAGATTGTGTAGGATAATAAACCGGATTTTCACTCTGTCGCGCATAGATACTTTCTGTGCTTGTAACTTGATTTGGTAAACTGCCAACATTGGTAAAAGTAGTATAATTTAGTAAACTTAGTGTATTGTCGGCCTTCAAAGCATTTTGGGCACTTGTTTCCGCTGCAGTATAATTGCGCATATACAAATAAGCCCTGGCCAAGACGCTATATGCCGCCGCCACTGAACCCCTATAACGATCTGTACCGTTGCTGACCGGCAAATTTGGAATAGCGGCATTCAGATCGGTAATAATTTGATTGTACAATGCCTGCACGGTACTGCGTGGGGGAGTGGTGGTAGATATATCTATTGCCGTAACAAAAGGAACTGCCAGGTCTTGCGCTGCTGTAGCGCTGTCATACTCTTTCGCATATAGGTTTATCAGGTACAAATACTCAAAAGCCCTTCCCAGTAAGGCTTCTGCTTTTAATTGAGCCCCTTGTTGTGTTGATCCGGCAGCGGTATCAATGCCAACAAGTACGGTATTATAATAATAAATAGAAGTATAATGATCGCCCCAAATTGGAGGTTCAATAGTAATATTAGCTAAAAACTGTGTCGCCCATGTGTAAATAAGGTCATTAACAGCGGTACTCGATGCTGTTAATGTAGGGTTATCAATATCATCAGCAAGATAGTCAAGATTTTGCGCATCGTTTTCGAAATCTAAAAATGCGCTGTTCAGCCAAAGGTTATAGTCGCTGGTGCTTTTAAGTAACTGCTTGCCTTTCGGTGTAACATCCAGGTATTTATTGCAACCTGCTATAACCATAAGGGTAAAGAGGGCAGCCAATTTATATATATTGTTATATTTCATTCTTTTAAAAATTAGTGTAAATGCCAATTGTATAAGTTGGTGTTATGTAACTTTTTTCGAAGCCGCCGCCTGTGCCCAAACTATAATTGTATTTATTAAAGGCCCGGGTGTATAGGTTGCTCCCTTGCGCCAGTAGCTGAAAACTCTTAAAACCTGCATTCTTAAGAAATTTTAAGGAGCTTATATCGTAAGATGCGGTAATAGTGCTTAAGGTTATATAGGAGCCGCTTACCGTATTCTCATTTTGATAAACCTGGCTCTCGGTGTAACTTTGGATGGTATTTCGATAGTAGAAGCTGGTTATTGTTGCAGGGTTCAGAATATCAGTTGTATTTTCATCACCTGATTTTTTCCAAAAGTTTTGTGCCCCTTTTAGAGGCCGCGCAACTGTTATACTCGGATGGGGCACCCTTACGGAAAAACCACCATGATAATTCACCATGCAATAAAAATAAAATTTGCCAATGTCTATCCGGTTGCTTATGCCTATATTATTGGTAGGAACTGAACTGCCGTTATAAACAAGATCATCTATGCCACCGTCTGGTGATGCAGGTGTTTTTTTATTTCCCTTTTTATCATAAATAAGTGGCAAGCCTGTATTGTCTAAACCGGCATTGCGATAAGTAAATATTGCCCCTGCAGCATAACCCGGCACATAAGTAGACGATGTATAAACGTAAGAAGGGACAAAATCTGTTAACGTGCCGCTAACGTTGAAATTTTGCCCTAAATAATAGCTAACCACTTTGTTGGTATTGTGCGAAAAAACGAAGCCAGTGTTCCAATTAAAATTTTTATGTGTTATCCAATCCGCGTGCAAGGTCAATTCCAACCCTTTGTCATTCATAGAGGCTGCATTAATTGATGCATTGGAGACGCCCCTTGTTGCATCGATTTGACTATTTGCAATCAGGTCAGTCGATTTTTTATTATAATAATCAATACTGCCGGAAATGCTTTTAAATATGCGCCAATCCAGGCCGAGGTTAAAATTATAGGTTTGTTCCCAACGGAGAGCGCCATAAGCAGGGTTTGATAAAACCAAAGAGGGGGTTGTAGATGATGTAAAAGGGTTTACGCTTGAAATCGCTACTACCTCTGGAACGGATACTGTAGAAATATTCCCGTTATATCCTTCGGCTACCCTAAACTTTAATTCATTTATCCAACTAATTTGTTGCATAAAGCCTTCCTTGCTTATATTCCATGCTGTACCCACAGACCATAGCGGCTTACGGCGAAATTTAGGATCGGTACCAAAAAGGTTAGATTGATCAACACGGTAACTGCCAGTTAAAATGTATTTATTTTTGAAGCTATACATGCCGTTTCCATAAACTGAAACAAAGCGCTGTTCATCATAGGTTTGGTTAAATAAAGTTCCGGTGTTGACCATTTTGGAAGAAACAGAGTTAAGGTAGAAGTAATAGTTACTGCCATAGTTAGGGTCCGTCGCATTAAGTAGCGCATAATTTACAGGTAATTGAATAAGTGTTTGATCGTTATAGCCTAAATAGCCAGCATTGTTGCCCTGCGCTATCCTATCCCTGATTTCTGTACCTATAATAGCGCTAAAAAAATGATCGGAACCTATATGCTTACTGAAGTTTAACTGGGCACGGCCGGTAACGCTGCTTAACTGGCTATTATTATCCTGAAGATACCCGCCTTCTGGGATTAGCGACGATTGAAAACTACCATTGTTATCTGCTGTAGAATAAAAGTTGATATTCTGGCGCACTACGGCAGATTGCCCGCTGGCATAGTAACGGTTTTCAGTATGAGAGTGTTCATAAACGCCCCCGAAATTAAGATTGAAATCGCTGTTTATTTTGTAGTTAAAATCGGCCTCTATACGGTTATCAATAACGTGGACCTTTGTATTTTCCTGGTTTACCTCTGCTAAAGGATAGTTAAGGTTATCCTGGTACCCGAGCGCCATGAATGTTTTGTTGGCATACGTGTTCCAAAAGGAGTTATAATAGGTAGGTGCGGGGTTTCCACTTGCATCCTGAAAGTGTTCAACCGGATAAAAATTTGAGATATCCGGCACTGGCGCAGTTTTGGTTATATTTTCGGTATAATCTGTAACAAGTTTCAGTGAAAAGCGATCAGTAAAATTAATATTCAAACGGCCTGATAATGCTGCAGAATACCCACTATTATTTATTTGATTGGCCCTATTTCCGGAATAGTTCCCGGTAATATAATAGCTGGCTTTTTTATTGCCCCCGGAAACATCAATGTTATAAGTTTGTGCTATGGCCGTTTTTAAAAAAAGCCTGCCATAATCCTTGGTGTTATCATAAGATCCTAAACTTGCAAGTTGCTGGTTTACCTGATCCTGGGTAAGGTAATTTGGGTCGCTGGGGTTCAATGCGCCCTTGGAAATAAGATCTTGCCCTGATGTAAACGGATAGCCGGATTGTAAGTATTGAAAAGGGATTATCAAACCACTATTAGCTGCTGTGTATTTAAGATAGTCTATATAAGCGCTAGATGGAGCCCATCTGTACCTGCTATAATTTTCTTTTGGTGTAATTGCTATTGTGGTCCTGAAAGATATTTGGGGTGCGCCTTCTTTGGCATCTTTTCTTTCTATGATAACCACGCCGTTTGATGACCGTACGCCATAAATTGCCGCCGCCGCTGCATCTTTAAGGACCGTTACCGATTTTATTTCGTTGGGGTTAATATCATTAAGGGTAAGCTCCGTTGGGTAGCCATCCAATACAATTAACGGGTTCTGGGATCCTGTTATGGTTGACAGGCCCCTTATCTGGAACAAGTTGTTGCCGTTAAATTGAATATTATTGTTAATAGCAACCCCGCTCAGCTTCCCTGTTAAACCCGAAAGGAAATCTGTATTGATCTGTGATTCATACTGTTTTGTCGAAATTTGGCTCACTGCCCCGGTTTCCTGCTCCGCCAAAATATGTTGATAGCCGTTGTTTACGGTTTTAACCTGTACATCCGCAAGGCTGTTTACTTCAACCTTCAGTTCTATATCGCCTATATTTTTTTCAGCGTTGACGTGTTTTGAGAGATAACCGATACATTTGATATAAATAACGGCGGTATCAGCCACTGCATTCAACTTGAAAAAACCCTGAACATCGGTGCTTGTGCCGTGCTTCCTGTCTGCCGTATAAACAGAACAACTGGCGATGGGTTTATTTTGTTCATCGACAACACGCCCCGTTATATCGATCAGCGTTACCAGAGGCACGCCATTATCCGCTGCCGGATTTTCTCTCTTTTTTATACCTACTATATTGCCGGCAATAGTGTAAATTAAAGGCTGGTCTTTCAGGCATATAGATAGAACACTCTGCAAATCGGCATCTTTTACGTTTATGCTTACCTTGGATGTACCATTTAAAACATTTTTTTCGTAAAAGAAAATATAATGTGTTTGTTTAGATATGTCATCGAATATTTTCTCCACCGGAACATTTTTTTCATTTAGGGAAATTTTTTGTGCGAATGCCGTGGCAGAAACATGAAGGCATGTTATGGTGATAATAAAGGCTGCTATTCTCATAATTATAAAATTCCAGTTAGTTAGGTATGTATAATTTCATAGCTGCATCGGAGTAACATTACGATACAACATGCCAGCAATAGGAAAATAATGATTTGTAATATTTTCATATCAGGCCGCTTACAATGGGTAAGGTTGTTAAAGGGAGCAACTTTATAAGTGATTGTACCCTAAATCCATTACGGCTTTATTGTTATTACTTTACCAACGACTTTAGAGTGCACGTTATTGAACTCTAAAATTTTAAGCAGGTTTGACAAATCGGCATTTTTGGAAATGCCCCCTACGAATTTTCGTGCAGGAAGGCGGCCTTCATAGTGCACATCCACATCATACCAACGGGATACCTGGCGCATAATTTCTTCTATAGTCCCGTTCTTAAACGATATCTCTCCGTTTTTCCAGGCAATAAATTCATTTACATCGACAGGCTGCACCAAAATATGGCCCTTATTGAAATCGGTTATTGCTTGTTCACCGGGTTTAAGCAAAACGGATTCCGTTTCTTTCGATACCCGGATACTGCCTTCTATTAAGGTTGTAGTTAAATTTGGTTCATCACTATAGGCATTTATATTGAATTTAGTGCCCAAATCTTCAATTACCTGCCCGTTTACTTTCACTTTAAACGGTTGGTTATAAATATGTTTTACTTCAAAATAAACCTGACCGGTTATTTCGACCAATCGTTCATTCCCCGTAAAATTCACTGGAAATTTAATAGATGACTGCGCATCCAACATCGCGAAAGTGCCATCGGACATTGTAATGGAATAATTTCCGCCGCGCGGCGTAGTTATTTCATTAAATAAAACCGCAGATGTTGCCATTGATTTATTTTTATTTTGATAAATCAACTCGCCTTTCCCGTTTTTGGCAACAATAACGTTCCCCTGCTGTGTCACTAACCCGGAGTGAGTATCATCTAAGTTGATTTTTGTACCATTGTCTAACTTAAGCAGCGCCTTTGCGCTTCCGGGTTTAATGTCAACCAGGCTGGTTTGGGTAGTAACTTTCGTTATTGTGTGTTTCTGCGTTGAATAATAAACGCCGATACAAAAACAAATAAGAACAGACGCGGCAAGCATTATGCGATAAATCTCTATATTTCGGCCGATTGATTGTTCCTGTTTTTCAGGCTTTAAATGCCTTTTCAGGCGAGTGTGTACACGACCCAGCACAATTTCTTCCTCCCTGGCGGCAGGGAGATCTTGTTCGTTTAGATTCAACTCCTGACTGATTAATTGCTTCAAAATCTGTTCATCAGCAGTTTGAAAATAATCGAATAGCTCTTCCAGATCTTTTGCTGAAAGGTTACCAGACAGGAATTGTTGATGTAAAAACTTCAGACGTTCTTTATTCCTCAAAATAAGGGGCTTTATATCTAATACGCTTGGGAAAAGAAGGTCATCTACTCCTGAAGAAAATAAATTTATATTGTATCTGAAGCACTAATGATGATTGCAGCCAAAACAAAGCCAAAAGTAAGCTTATGGGAGCTATGTAAATATTTTTTAATATGTTTTGTTGCCTTGACAATATGCCCGTTAATGGTTGATATTGATATGCCTAATCTTCTGCTAACTTCCGCATAACTTTTGCCTTCGATTTTGCACAGGATGAATACCAGCTTTTGTTGCGCGGGAAGCCCGTCAATCGCATTGTTGAGCATCTCGCTGGTTTCCTTGAAAAGTATTGTTTCTTCGGTATGCAGATAGGCGGCTACACTAACTGCTTTTATTTCTGACAGCAATTTGCCATCCCGTGCAGCCTTACGATAAAAGTCATATACTATATTTTGAGCGATGAGGTATAAATAAGATTTAAAAGACTGTTCCGGAGCAATTAAATGCCGCTTCTCCCATAACCTTACAAACACATCCTGCAATAATTCCTCCGCCAATAAATCCACCTTTACCAATTTTAATAATTTCCGGTAAATTGGCAAGCTATATAACTTATAAAAATGATCAAATGCACCCTTATCCCCATCCCTGAGCTTGCCAAGCAATTCAATATCTGAAAGCATGTGTTGGTTACGCATTAAACTAATGTAAAAACCAAATTTAAAAAAAAGATAACAATTAATTCAACTTTTAAAATAAAAAAAAGCACCCCACGAGTAGAGACCCATGGGGTGCGAACAAAAAATACAAAAAAAAGTTTTACTGAAAGGTCCATTGTTGGTCAGCCGTTCCACTCGCCCCGTTAAGCACCGGATACGTGCCTTGCGTATTCGCGCCGCCATCGAGAACCAATCCGGATTGAACGCTTACGATTTTATAACCGCTGCCTGATGCGGTAATTGTCCATTGCTGATCAATAGTACCATTCGACCCGTAAAGCCATGGCTTCGTGCCTTGCGTATTCGGACCACCATCGAGAGCCAACCCGGATTGAACGCTTATGATTTTATAACCGCTGCCTGATGCGGAAACAGTCCAATGCTGGTCATTGGTGCCATTCGCCCCGTAAAGCCATGGATATGTGCCTTGCGTATTCGGACCACCATCGAGAGCCAACCCGGATTGAACGCTTATGATGGAATGAGTGCCCGTGAATCCGCCACCGCCGCCGCCATCAATGCAATTCGCTTTTACAGATGTCGCAGAATTGTACATCGCGTTGGATAAGTTGGTAAGCTGAGCCTGAGAGTTGTTAGCTACGCCATAAACCATTGCACAGGCATAACCATTGTTTTTTACATAAGAACCAACCGCAGCCTGGTCAGTATAGTCAACTAAATGGGTTCCTATACCTAATTTACTTTTAGGAATACCTGCATTAAGATATGGCTGCATCCTGGCTGCATAATTCGTGGAGAAATAAGATTCTTCAATAATTAAATCTAAAATGTCGCCTGCTTTTTGGCCATTGTAAACTACAGTAAAATAATTAGGAGTATTATAAGTTGCCGTAGTAATCAATTTCGATGAACCCAGCCTTGCCCTTAAAGCGGCTACGGCCATGACAAAAGAATTGTTATTAGACGTACATGCAGAATATTCGTCATCAATATCGATGCCGTCCAATCCATATTGGTTCACTGCATTTGCACACTGAATGGCAAAACCGTCCGCCTGTGCATAAGATGTAAAGCAACCCCATCCTGCGTTTTGGTGGTTCCCTAATATATCAAGCAAGACTTTAATTCCCAGTGCGTGCAGATAAGCTACCCTGCCTGAGTCTAATACTGCCTGCACCGCTGTGTTAAAATATAAAACAGGGTTGCCATTGGCATCTGCGTTGATGTTCGCAGCAAATATGTTTCCAATGCTAAAAAGCTGCGCATTTGAGGACCCGAATGTATAACAACCAACATTCCTTATGTCGTTGCTCCCTACTTCCACATAGGCTGTTACAAAAGGGTTTGCAGGTAAGGCCAATGCCGTTGTCGCCAGTGTCGTTTGCGCGGATAGATTGTTAGGGCTCAGCGGTTGTGAAACTAATTGCCGGGTACATGCGAACCAAATGACGGATCCGAGAAGGATGAATACAGCGATGATTACTTTCTTCATGATGGCGTTTTTTAAAAGTTAATAAATATTACTAAACAAAAATGGCTCCTTATTGATGCAATTGTTCTTAAATCCCGTAGTTGAATTAAATAATACTTCAGAAATAGCGCTGAGTTTTGATTTGGAGTTATCTGTTACACCATAAACCATGACACAGGCCAATCCGTTATCTTTTACATAAGCAGCAACGGCCGCTTGGTTATTATCTTCTAAATGCGTGCCTATCGCTAATTTATTTTTGGGAACGCCTGCTTTGATAAAGGGCTTCAGCCTGCCGGAATAATCGTTGGAAAAATAGGTTTCTTCAATCACCAAATCCAAAAGGTCGCCAACCCTTTTTCCTTTATAAGCTGCAGAAAAATAAGTGGAATTTTTATAGCCTACCAGCGTAATCAGCTTTGAATAGCCAATCCGCCCCCTTAATGCGGACACCACTAAAACCAATGAGGCATCGTTAGCCGTGCATGCCGAATATTCATCATCGATATCAATGCCATCCAGGTCATATTCTCGTATTGAATTGGCACATTGCACTGCAAAACTATCGGCTTGTGCGTAAGAAGTAAAACAACCCCATCCGGCATTTTGATGGTTGCCTAAAACATCCAGCAAGACTTTTATACCGAGCGAATGCAATTGCGCAATTTTACCAGAGTTCAACACAGCCTTTACACCCGGATTGAACTCTAATACTGGACTGCCCGTAACAGGATCTGCATTAATATTCGCTGCGAAAATATTACCAATACTGAACAATTGCTTACCGGACCTGCAATAAGTATAACAGCCAACATTGCCGAAGTCGTTATCGTTAACCTCTACATACGCCGTTACAAAAGGATGGCTGCCCGGCAATATGGATTCTGGATTTTTGGTTTGCGCATTGCCTGTTCCATAGGAACAAAAAACAATGCTGCTAATTACAAAAATTTTAAATTTCATAAATAATTTATTATTCCAATTATATATCCTTGAGATTTTTATTGCTTATCCCACCAAACCCTTAAAGTGGGTAAATCAACACCACCCAATTTTTGAACGGCACTTTGGTAACTCTGTGGATTTGCGCCTTTTTCTGAAGATGGATAAGTCAACCTCCTGGGAATGGCGCCATTTGTAACATTGAATTGATAATTGACAGGGGTTAATACAGGATACCCGCTACGGCGCCAATTGCTCCATGCTTCGATAAAATCGAAGATGCTTGTTAACCAGTATTGCGAATTAATTTGATTTAAAGAATTGGACTGTGAGGATATATCTAATGGGAACCCGTTAACAAATGCTGAAATATCATTTTGAGAAATAGTAAGCGAAGCATCCCATTGCGGCAAAGCTTCTATTGCAGCACCCACACCGTTTGTAAAATGTCCGGAAGCCGTTCCACCTACATTCCACCCCCTGACTGCAGCTTCAGCTAACAAAAACTCTGTTTGGGCATATGTAATTAAAAAAAGAGGTAAATCTTTTCTTGAAAACACCTTCATTACCGGCCTCGCATAATTTCCTAAAAGAGATACATTCGCCCCAGTTCCGGTAGACCCGGGATAATTTAGCGCATTACGGATATATGATGACTGGCTGCTTGAATCGAGTAAATAACCATTAGGCATCCCAATAGGAACCTCATTTACGGAGCCTGCCGGAGCCGGGTTTTTAATAGTGTAAGATAAACCCGGATGAGTGAGATCGTTATTGAATGCCAATCCTGTATCTGTTTTTTCAGTCAAACTGTATAGCCTTGGGTCGTTGGTATTTTTTAAATAGTCAATAAACGTTTTGCCCCAGCGGATTTGCTCGAAGTCAATTAAGTGGATCAGGCTTGCTGTTTTATTGGTTGATAAATCATGCAGCCCATCCATAGGGACTATGGCATTGTCGGCAATGGTCGTGAATGTTTTTCCACCAGCCTCCTCTGCATATTTTTGTGCCGTTGCGGGATCTGCTTTAACCAATCTCATAGCTACACGAAGCATCACGGAATATCCGAACTTTTTCCATTGGGCTATGTTTCCTCCATACATCAAATCACCTGTCGCCAGTGGTTTGCCAGGGTCCAGTTTATTGATAGCATCGTCTAATGTTGTTAGCATGTTGTAATAAATAGCAGACTGGGCATCATACGAAGGCCTAAAAACCCCTTGTTGTCCTTGCCCTACCTGGAAATATGGAACATCGCCATATATATCGGTCATTCTTTGTAAATCAAGGACAAACATTATCCTGCTCATTTGTATTACATTATTATAAAGCCCGCTATCCTTTTGTTTGGCCAAATTAATAGCGGAAGTCAAATAGCCTGCATAAGTATACCCTTCGCTAAAATACCTGTCGTTACTGCTGAATATGTTATTGTCATACTTATCACCCCCGCTATAATTACTCCATGTCGAAGCCAATAATTGTGTAATACAGGATAAGTTGTACATCTGGTATTCCGTTACGTTGGCGCAACCCAATTCACCGGCAGCAAATAAATTATTGGGATCGAATTGCTGGGCAGTGGCTTGGGTAGGGTCCGTATTTATAGAGTTAAAATCCTTTGTACAACCTGGAATCGTTATTATAAAAAGCAGGATGCAGGAAGTTATATATCGTTTCATTGTAATTCCTTGTTTGGTGAATGCATAGTTATTTAAATCTAAAATTCAGGTTTATCCCATACGATCTAACCGCAGGTAAATTGCCTCCTTCCAAACCGGCATCAACAGGCAATGAAGAATAGTTGGCTTCCGGGTCTAAATTCGGCGTATGCTTAAGTATCGTCCATAAATTCCGTCCAACCAATGAAACTTTTATAGATTGGAAAGGGTTTCTTTGTTCTCCGGATCTAAACGGAAATTCATATCCAAACGAAACCTGGCGAAGTTTGATAAAGCTTGCATCGAGTACATTGATAATTGACACATTATTTATCAGGGTCTGATAATAAGTTTGCGCATTTACGGTAGTTGTATTTGTCGAACCATCCGTATTCACGCCTTTAAACAATATACCGCCTTCGCGGCCAGGCAAAGTGTTTTTATTCAAACCATAATAAGTAGTTATGAAATTTGTTCCGGATAAAACCTTAACCTTAAACCTATAATCTATTAAGAAGGCTAACGAAAACCGGTTGTAATGGAATTCATTATTAATCCCGCCGTATATTTTTGGCAACCCCGATCCTGCTGGTTTAAAATCGCCGGCAATGGGAATACCATTGTTTACAATAATGTCTCCTTTGGCGTCGTGTTTGTAATCTGAAACCATTAATTGTGAAAGTGGCAATCCTTGCACGTGCGCAACAAAAGAACCATCTCCCGGCCAGACCGTACCGCCATTTGCAGGCCTGTATTGGTCGAGCTCTATATATCCCAATTTTCCTGTATCCCCTATGGAGACCAATTTGTTTGTAATATAAGAGAAGTTGAAATTTATATTCCAGGAAAAGCCTTTATTTTGAAAAGGGGTTCCTTTTATTTCAAGTTCAATTCCTTTATTGGTTGTAGCGCCTATTGGAAAATAAGAAGAGTTATAGCCTGAGCTTGGACTAACAGGCTGACTAACAAGCTCGCCATTTGTTCTCCGGTTAAAATATGTAGCATTCACTCCCAGTCTGCTTTGAAAAAGTTTCAATTCCATACCCGCCTCAAATTCCTTCATTGTATATGGCTTTATAGCCGAAGGATTAAAGACAAAACTTTGCGGCACACCGTAAGGAATGCCATTTACCGATCCTAAAGGCTGATAAGTTATTTGGGTATGATATGGTAATGCCTCCCCGCTTGTTTGTGCGTATGATAACCTTAATTTCCCTAAACTCATTTTAGGAATATGGAGTAAATCATTAAATAAGAAACTTGCAGAAACCGACGGGGTGAAAATGCCACGCTGCCCGCTGGGGAGCGTGCTAAACACATCGTATCTTCCCGTGGTGCTCAGTGTCAAATATCTATCTCTGCTTATATCAACCGTATAATAGGCCGAGTTGGTCTGCAGTTGAGAGAATTGATAGTCATATCCAAGCCCCACTGAATTGGCAACAGTATAAAGGAATGGTTCCGCAAAATTTTGGTTATTGAACCCAACACGCTCCCTTTTAAATTTTCTTATATTACCGCCCAACACGGTGTTTATGCTTATTTTATCGGTAAAGTTGTGGTTGTAACCAATTAACCCATCTATATTAAGTTCGGTTGTTTCCTGTTTCATTTGGTCTTCCAGCTTTCCTTGAGAACTGATTCCCCAACCTGTTGGTTCCGCCTCGAACTCGCCATCAGAAATATAATCCAATCCCAGCCTGGCTTGTGCATAAAGATCCTGTGTGAAATCATACTTTAAAGATGTAGAAGTCAGAAAACGATTTCTCGTTGTATTATTCATTAATTTATACGCGCTAAACCATGGATTGCCATAATACCCGGTTTGATCTATAACACTTTCTTTCATGGTGAGAGGATCCCAGCCCGGTTTTAAATAATCAGGGCTTATATTGGTTGGCATATATTGTATGATAAAATTGGCGTTCCGGCTAAAATCATTCAGATAGGGTCTGTTCTTCACATTCTCATTGATAAAATTGGCCATTAACGATAGCTTCAATTTTTCCGTAATATTTTGATGTAAGTTTAAATTGCCCGAATACCGTTTTAAATTGCTGTTGGGCATTACCGATTCATTATCCGTTTGTGATAAGGAGAAACGCAGGTTTCCGTTTTTGTCACTATGGGTAAAAGCAATGGTATTTGTCGTTACGGGCGCTGTTCTGTAAAACTTGTTCCATGGATTTGAAACGGGGCTGTAAGGGTGCATTTTCCCGTCTTGCGCTATGGATGGGGCGCCGTCGAATTTTTGCCCCCAGCTATTCAAATCATCATTGGTCAAATCCGATAAAGAAAGGGGCCTGTTACCATTCTGGCCGGCGCCGTATTGCTTTTGGTAATCGGAATTGTTTATTATTTGGTTTACGTAAAAGTTTGATGAAAATTCAACGCCAACCCCTCTGCCGCTATTCCCGCTTTTTGTTGTTATTTGAATTACGCCATTGGAAGCCCTTGAACCGTACAATGCAGATGCCGTAGAGCCTTTTAACACAGTTACGTTTTCAATATCATCAGGGTTAATGCTTGATATACCATCGCCCATATCAGAGCCACCCCATGTACCTGCGGCCCCTTGGTTCGTGTTATCCATCGGTACGCCATTAAGGACAATTAAAGGCCCAACCGTTCCCGAAGAAAAGTTGCTAATTCCGCGAATAAGTATACGTGCCGAAGACCCCGGGCCGCCGTTTACACTATTTATGCTTAATCCCGCAACCCTGCCTTCCAAACTATTGGCGACATTGGGTTCTTTAGCTTCGTTAAGCAAGGTTCCATCTACAGTTGTAATGGCATATCCCAGCTTTCTTTCACTTTTGGAGATACCCAAAGCAGTTATTACCACTTCATCCAACTTACTCTTACTCTTTTTTAAGCCGACAGTTATCGGCGGGGTATTATTGGAAACTACAATTTCCGAGGTAAATTTCTCATACCCGACAAAACTGATCTCAACCTGATAGTTTCCGTTCGGAACGTTCTGCAAAACGAATTCCCCTTTTTCATTGGAGGTACATGTCCTGCCCAATTTTTTAATGGTTACTGTTGCTCCATTGAGCGGTTCACCATTTTCGGATTTGACGGTGCCGGTCACTTCATTGGTGGGAGGAGGCAATCCCCCGGTCTGGGGCGCCGGGATTGTGGAAAGTTTGCGCTTTATAACAATATACTTGTCAACAATGGTAAAGCTGAGCGGTTGACCGTTGAAAATCTCATTCAATACTTTTTCGAGATCTTCGCCTTTTACGCTAACTGTCACATTCTTCGTGTCCTGCAAAATGACCCTTGTATAGATAAAGCTGTAGCCTGTTTGGCGTTGAATCGTCTTAAATAAATTTTCTAAAGGGGAATTCCTGACGGAGAGCGTTATGCTCTGTGCTTTCCCTGATGCGCTGACCTGGAGACAGGCTACAAGCAATAGAATGGAGGTGAGCTTCATAACCAAGAAAGTTTGGCTTCGAAAAAGTTGCCTTATAAAAGGAACTTTACAAAGAGCAGTTAATTTCATACTTTTGCAATGTTTAGGTTAAATAAGAATAGTCTTGGTATGGCTATAAAAGGTTAACCTGAGTCCGCCGGAAGTGGGTCCAATCACTTTCGGCTTTTTTATAGGCTAACCAGCATTCAAGCATTTATTTCATTACTGTCACGATTTTACCTTCTATTTGGAAACGCACCCCGCCCGTCAGCTCCAATAATCTAAGCACTTTGGAAAGGGGTTCGTTCCTGGATATTCTTCCTATAAAATATTGGTCCACCTTGCCTTCGTATCTTATCTCCACATCATACCATCGGGCTAATTGTCGAAGAATAACACCTATGGAAGCATCATTAAATTCAAATTGATCATTCTTCCAGGCAGTTACTTCCTCGATATCTACCGATGGCTTCAGCTCTTTTTTCCCGTTCTCCCATACCGCTATTTGTTCCCCAGGTTTCAGCATACTGGCACTCCCCGAAGCCGACACCCTGACACTTCCCTCCAGGAGGGTGGTGCGCGTTGCCTCTTCGTCTCCGTAGGCATTCACATTGAATTGAGTACCCAATACAGCTATTCCCATTCCGTTGGCCTTTACCCGAAAGGGATGATTCTCATCCTTTGCAACTTCGAAGTAAGCCTCTCCCGTCATTTCGACAACTCGCTCGCTACCTTGGAAACTAACAGGATAGTGAATGGAGGAGAGTGCATCCAACCATACTTTTGTGCCGTCTGAAAGCGTTAGCCGCCATTGCCGCCCCTTCGGTGTGGAGATAGTATTATACAGCAATTCGTGGGAATTACCTATATAGGATAGTTCGTCATTCTTTTTGGTTAACTGCACATTGCCTTCCCCCGGCAAAGCCCCATTATGAACGCTATCCAAAACGATCTTCGACCCTTTCGATAAGGTCAGAACTGCTCCATAATGGCCGGGAAGGATATCATTCTTAAAGCGTTCGGCCTGGGACAAAGTCACCGGCTTATCGCTTTTTTTGTTTATAAGAAAATACCCGATTCCTATCAGTACAAAAAGTACGACGGCAGCCGCGGCTATCCGCGTAAAATAAAAGGGCTGCCTGCTGCGAAATGGAACCTGCTTGCCTTGCTGATGGATTTTTTTATTCAGATCAATTATAAAGCGGTCCGTTCTTTCAGCATTTTCTTCTCTTCCAAATCTATTTGCCAAAAATGTTTCCCGCAAGATCTGGTCCAATTCAGGTTCATATTCAGGCTGCTGCAGCATATGCCCCAATTTTTGCCGGTCTTCGGAGGTAATATCTCCGCTGATGTAACGCTCCAATAACTCCTTTAAAAAATCCTGGTTTGCCATGTAGTAAAATTGATTTGCCTGGCAGATCACCTCTAAGGCAAAGTATCATCCTTAAAGACGCATTCCATAAGGCGGAGTGACAGGGTGTGAAGGGAAAAAAGAAATAATAATTTTATCTGAGGGTAATCCTGACTAAAAAAATGACTACTATATATATATCATGGAGATGATTTCTTATGTATTCCCGCAGAAAATTAAATGCCAATACCATGTGAAAGCGCACGGTGCGCTTGGTGATCTTCAAGCGATCGGCTATTTCGTCATAAGCAAGCCCTTCCATACGCGCAAGCCGAAAAACATTTTGTTGTTGCGGTGGTAATTGCTCCATTCCCTTCAGGATAAGCCCCTTCAACTGCTTGATTTCCAACTGCCTGTCTGGCAGCAATTCTTCGGCTATCCTATAGTCGGAATCAATAGCTGTAGTTTTAACCACTTTCTTACGTAAAGAAGATATGATATGATTACGGCCCAGGATGAATAAATAGTCCAACAGGTTGTTTACCTGTTCCAATTTTTCCCGATTGTTCCAAATTTTCAAAAAAATATCCTGAGTGATCTCCTCTGCCTCCAGATAAGAAAGAGTATATGTCATCGCATGAGAAAAGACCCGGTCCCAATGTATCGCCACCAGCCGATTAAAAGCATATTCGTCTCCTGCTGCTACCTGCCTGAGTAGCTCTTCCTTATGTGATGAATTGATTGGCAATGCTGATGCAGATCGTTTTGAATGGTTACTTGTAAATAAAAATAAGAAGAAAGACTTCTGGCGACAATGGCGGCAAAAATACGGAAATTACGGATAGTAAAGCGAAGTGAATTGATACAGGATGCTTATGCTTCTATGACGCCGGTGGATTAGCCTTGGGATGCGCCTGGGCTATCTCGTATTCCAGTTCGGGATCGATATTCTGCTCTTCCACCCTTCGGGCTTTCTCCATCAGCTCTTCGTGATGCTCCTGCAACCAGGCGAGCTGCTTCTTACCATAGGACAGGCGGGTAAAGAGTACATAGAGGACGGGGACGATGAAGATGGCCAGGGAGGTGGAGGCGAGCATGCCTCCCAGTACGGCAAAGCCGATGGTATTGCGGGCGACGGCGCCGGCGCCGGTGGCCAGCACCAGGGGCATGACGCCTAAGATGAAGGCCAGGGAGGTCATGATGATGGGGCGCAGCCGGAGGCGGACGGCTTCCAGGGTGGACTTGATGAGCTCTTCACCGCGGTCGACGCGGACCTTGGCAAATTCTACGATCAGGATGGCGTTCTTGGCGGAGAGCCCGATCAGGGTGATAAGCCCGATTTGTGCATAGACGTTATTGGTCAGCCTGGGGACCAGCGTGAGGGTGAGGATGGCGCCGAAGGCGCTGATGGGTACGGCCAGCATAACGGAGAAGGGCACTGACCAGCTTTCGTATAGCGCTGCCAGGAACAGGAATACGAATACGATGGAAAACAGAAAGATATAGACGGTCGTCGTGCCTGCCTTGATCTCCTCGTAAGCCAGCCCGGAGAATTCATAGGTATATCCCTGGGGCAGGACTTTGGCGGCGATCTCTTTCAGGGCTTCGATTCCCTGTCCGGAGCTGTATCCGGGCGGGGTTGCGCCATCCACTTCGGCGGCGCGGAAAATATTGAAGTGGGTGATCAGGGGAGCCGTCTCCACAGGCTCATAGCTGATGAGGGTGCTGAGGGGCAGCATCTGTCCGGCCTGATTGCGCACATAATATTTATTCATATCGGAGATGAGGGCGCGGAAGATCGTGTCGGCCTGTACTACCACATGAAAAGTCCTGTTGTACAGGGTAAAGTTGTTGACGAACAGGCTGCCCATATAGGCCTGCATGGTATTGAATACGTCGGAGATGCTGACGCCCAGCTTCTGGCATTTATCGCGGTCGACGGTCAGGTTGTAGCTTGGGGTATGGGCGCCATAATAAGAGAAGGCGGTGGAGGTAGCCGGGTTCTTTTTACAGGCGGCTACGAATTTCTTCACGACGTTCTCGAAAGCATGTACGTCGTCATTGGTACTACCCTGTTCTATCTGTATGGAGAATCCGGCGGCGCGGCCGATACCCCGGATAGGCGGGGGGGCGACGACGACGACATTGGCATTCTTGATACCGGCGCGGGCGATCTGACCCTGGATCACGCTGACGAGGCCCGGCACCTGCTCTTCGGGTTTGGACCGTTCTTCCCATGGCTTGAGCATGACAAAGATGGTGCCGTTATTGGAATTGGCTCCGCCGTTGAGGATATTCAGGCCTGACAGGGCGGCGTAGTGGTTGACTCCCGGGGTATTGCCGACGATCTTCATTAGCCTGGTGATCACTTCCACGGACTGGGTAACGGAAGAGGCTTCCGGCAGCTGGTAAGTTACATAGAGCCGGCCATCGTCTTCCGATGGGATAAAGCCCGAGGGTTTGCTTTTGAATAAGAGGACGGTACCGATGACGATGCAGACGAGGAGGATGACGATGTACCGGGCTCCTTTGATGGCGCGGGCGACTCCGTTCCCATAGCGTTCGGTCATACGCTCGAATACCCGGTTGAAGGCGGCGAAGAAGCGGGCCACCCAGTTCCTTTTTTTCTCCTTGCTGGTAGGGCGCAGGAGCAGGCTGCAGAGGGCCGGCGTCAGCGACAGGGCGATGAAGGCGGAGAGGATGACCGAGATGGCGATGGTGATGGCAAATTGCTGGTAGAGTCGTCCTACGATGCCGGGGATGAAACCGACGGGGACGAAGACGGCGGCCAGGATGAGGGCGATCGCCACCACAGGGGCGGAGATATCCTTCATCGCGTGGTAGGTAGCTTCTTTGGGGGACATGCCTTTCTCATCGATATAATGCTGCACGGCTTCCACGACGATGATGGCGTCATCCACCACGATGCCGATGGCCAGTACAAACCCGAACATCGTGAGGGTATTGATGGTAAAGCCCAGGGGGATGAAGAAACAGAAGGTGCCCAGGATGGATACCGGGATGGCCAGGACGGGTATCAGGGTCGAACGAAGGCTCTGTAAGAAAAAGAATACGACGATGGCTACCAGGGCCAGTGCTTTCAGCAGGGTATCCAGCACTTCGTGGATAGAGACTTTGATGATGGTAACCGATTCGAAGGGGACTTTGTAATCGACGTCGGGCGGGAAGAATTTCTTCAGCTTCTCCAGTTCGGCATAGACGTTCTCAGCCGTTTGCAGGGCGTTGCTGCCCGGCGCCTGGTAGATCATGAGATAGGAAGCTCTTTTACCGTCCACGAAGGAGTTACCGGAGAAGGTGAATTTCCCCAATTCCACGCGGCCGACGTCTTTGAGATAGATCATCCTTCCTCCCCGCTGACCGCTGTCAGGGATGGTCTTGACAACGACATTCTCGTAGTCGGTTACTTTTGTCAGCTGACCGTTGGGCAGGACATTGAGCTCATAAGACTGGCTCGAATGCTGGGGAGGTGCGCCTACGGCGCCCGCGGCGACGTATACGTTCTGGGAATCGAGGGCGGCGGTCACGTCTCTGGGGATCAGTCCATAGGAGGCCATCTTATCGGGGTTGAGCCAGATGCGCATGCTGAACTGGTCGGTCCTTACCTGGATGTCTCCTACGCCGGGCACCCGCGCCAGGGCGTCTTCCACAAAGACATTGGTATAGTTATCCAGGAAGGTGATATTATGAGTGCCTTTGGGCGCGTAGACGGCCACCATCATGAGCTGGTCGGGGTTACGGGCGCGGACGGTCAGTCCAAGTTTACTTACCACGGAGGGTAGCAGGGGGGCGGCGATGCCTACCCGGTTCTGAACATTGAGAGCGGCGATATGCACGTTGGTCCCGATATCGAAGGTAACGCTGATGTTCATGCTCCCGGAGTTCGTGTTGGTGCTCTGCATGTATTCCATGCCGGGCGATCCGTTGACCTGCTCTTCGATGGGGATGGCTACGGTCTGTTCCACCGTCTGGGCATCGGCTCCTGTATAGGCGCCGGTGATGGATACGGAGGGGGGAGAGATATTAGGATATTGGTCGACAGCCAGGTTGAAGATGCAGATCGTGCCTGAGATGATCAGGACGATGGATATAACGATGGCCGTTACCGGTCTTTTTATGAATGTATTGGCAATCATCCTTGAACAGGGTTGTTGTGACCTTCTTTCGGATCCATTCCGTGCAGGTCGCGTGATTTTTGTATTTCGTATTCCAGTTCGGGATCGATGTCCTGCTGTTCCACTTTCTTCGCTTTTTCCAGCAGGTCGTCATGATGTGCCTGCAGGTATTCCAGCTTCTTCTTTCCGTAGGCGGCCCGCGTGATCAGCACGAAGAGTACCGGAACGATGAAGATGGCCAGGGTAGAGGCGGCGAGCATACCGCCTAAGACGGTAAAGCCGATCGTTCTCCGGGCCACGGCGCCGGCTCCCGAAGCGAAGACCAGGGGCAGTACGCCCAGGATAAAGGCCATGGAGGTCATAACAATGGGGCGTAATCGCAGGCTGACGGCTTCCAGGGTGGACTTGATTAGTTCTTCGCCCTGATCTACCCGTACTTTGGCGAATTCGACGATCAGGATAGCGTTCTTGGCGGCCAGACCGATCAGGGTGATCAGCCCGATCTGGGCATAGACGTTATCGGAGAGGCTGGGGACGAGCACCAGGGCGAGGATTGCTCCGAAGGCGCCGATGGGTACGGCCAAAAGGACAGAAAAGGGCACCGACCAGCTTTCGTACAACGCCGCAAGGAAGAGGAAGACGAAGGTGATGGACAGTAAAAAGATATAGATGGTCGTCGATCCTGCCTTGACTTCTTCGTAGCTGAGTCCGGAAAATTCATAGGTATAGCCGGAGGGCAGGACCTGGTCGGCGACTTTGGTCAGGGCTGCCAGGGCTTCGGTGCTGCTATGTCCCGCGGCGGGAATACCATCTATCTCCGCGGAGCGGAAGATGTTGAAATGCGAGATCAGGGGGGCGGCCTCTGTCGGGTGATAGCTGATGAGGGTGCCGAGGGGCAGCATATTTCCGGCCTGGTTGCGTACATAATACTTGTCCATATCGGAGATCATGCTGCGGAAGACGGTATCCGCCTGTACGACGACGTGGAAGGTCCGGTTATAGGCGGTGAAATCATTGATATAGAGGCTGCCCATGAATGCCTGGATGGTGGTGAAGACGTCGCCGACGCTGACGCCGAGCTTCTCACATTTTTCCCGGTCGACGGTGAGGTTCCAGGCGGGGGTATGTGCGGAGAAGAAGCTATAGGCGTTGGCGATACCGGGTGTCTTGTTGGCAGCGTCGATGAATTTATTGACGACTTTTTCAAAGGCATGTACGTCGTCATTGGTGCTGCGCTGTTCGATCTGCATGCTGAAGCCCACGCTGGCCCCGATACCGGGGATGGGAGAGGGCTGGATGACTTCCACGTTGGCGTCGCGGATACCGGCGTCGGCTATCCGCTGTTGCAGCACATCGAGAATACGGGGGACTTTCTCTTCGGAGGAGCTACGGTCGTCCCAGGGTTTGAGCTGGCAGTAGATGGTGCCGCAGTTGGAATTGGTCGCATTGGTGATGACGTTGAGACCGGAGAGGGCGGCATAGTGGGCTACGCCCGGGGTTTCGGAGATGACTTTCATCAGCCGGTTCATCAGGTTGACGGACTGGGTGGTGGCTGTGGCCGGGGGTAATTGAAAGGTCACATAGATATTGCCGTCGTCTTCGGAGGGGATGAAGCCGGTGGGCTTGGTCGTGAACAGGAAATAAGCGCCTGCGCAGACGCAGACCAGTAAGACAAGAATGTATCGCGAGCCTTTGATGGATCGCTGGACGCCGTTGGAATAGGATTTGGTCAGTCGTTCGAACCAGTCGTTGAACCGGAAGAAGAATTTATTGACGCCCCGGGCTTCCCGGGTGATCCTGGTGGGTTTGAGCAGCAGGGAGCAAAGGGCCGGCGTCAGGGACAGGGCGATGAAGGCCGAGATGATGACAGAGATGGCGATGGTAATGGCAAACTGCTGGTAGAGGCGGCCTACGATGCCGGGGATAAAGCCAACGGGTACGAATACGGCTGCCAGAATCAAGGCGATGGCCACGACCGGGGCGGAGATATCTTTCATGGCATAGTAGGTGGCTTCCTTGGGTGACATCCCTTTTTCATCGATATAGTGCTGTACGGCTTCTACGACGATGATGGCGTCATCAACCACGATACCGATGGCGAGCACGAAGCCGAACATGGTGAGGGTATTGATGGTGAATCCCAGGGGGATGAAGAAGCAGAAGGTGCCGAAGATGGATACGGGAATCGCCAGTACGGGAATGAGGGTGGATCGCAGGTTCTGCAGAAACAGAAATACGACGATAGCCACCAGTCCCAGGGTCAGCAGCAGGGTATGTACGACGTCGCTCATGGAAACCTTGACGACGGTCACGGATTCGAAGGGCACGCTGTATTCGACGTCGGCGGGGAAAAATTGTTTTAATTGCGCCAGCTGCTTATAGATTCCCTGTGAAGTCCGGAGGGCATTGCTGCCGGGGGCCTGGTAGATCTGCAGGTAGGAGGCTCTTTTGCCGTCGACGAAGGAGTTGCTGGAGAAGGTGAATTTACCCAGCTCGACCCGGGCTACGTCTTTCAGGTAGACGAGCTGGCCATTGGCGGGGATGGTCTTTACGATAATGTTCTCAAATTCCGTCACTTTACTAAGGCGGCCGTTGACGAGGATGCCTATCTCGAAGGTCTGGGATTTCTGTTGGGGGGGAACGCCGGCTGAACCTGCGGCGACCTGGACGTTCTGGGCATTCAGCGCATTGATGACATCCTGTGGCGTGAGGCTATAGGCGGCCATTTTATCGGGGTTCATCCAGATGCGCATGCTGAAGTCGTCCGTAAAGCGGGTGATGGTGCCTACGCCGGGGACGCGCAGCAGGGCGTCCTGCACGAAGACATTGGTATAGTTATCCAGGAAAGTGTTGTTATGGGTTCCGTTAGGGGAATAGATCGCAACCATCATGAGCATGCTGGGGTTCACGGCGCGAACGGTGACGCCCAGGCGGCTGGCCACGGCCGGCAGCAGGGGAGAGGCGATGCTGACGCGGTTCTGTACGTCCAGGGTGGCGATATCGATATCGGTGCCGATATTGAAGGTCACGTTCATGTTCAGCAGGCCGTTGTTGGTGCTGTTGCTCTGCATGTATTCCATGCCGGGGGTGCCGTTGACCTGCTGTTCGATAGGGGTGGCGACGGTCTGTTCTACCGTCTGGGCATCAGCGCCGGTGAACTGTGCGTTGACCTGTACGATCGGGGGGGTGATATCCGGGTACTGGTCGATCGGCAGGGCGATGATACAGATAGCGCCGGTGAGCACCAGGACGATGGAGATCACGATAGCGGTTACCGGCCTTTTAATGAAAGTATTAGCGATCATAGATATGAAGTAAGATCTGTGAAATAAGATCTGTTAAATTGTTATCCTCTTAATGGCCGCCTTTGCCGCCGGCAGCAGCCGGTCCTGCCTTGTTGGCGGTGGAGATGGCGGAGCCGTCGTGCAGGGCCTGTACGCCGTCGACTACGATCTTGTCTCCCTCACGAAGTCCGGATTTGATCAGGACGTTGGCGCCGATGGTCTGTCCTTCCTCCACTTTGACCTGGATGGCGTGGAGGTTGGGGCCTTTCTGGGCTAAGCTGTCGGCGGTCTGGTCGCCTTTAGACCCGCCGGCTGCGCCGGCTGTCGAGTCGCTGGCCCGGCGGATGATAGTATCTTTTGCCAGGTAGACGAAGTATTCTCCCATTTGCTCGACGATGGCTTTTCCGGGGATGAGGATCTGGGGGGTAGCTTCGAGATTATGTACCCTGACCACGGTGCTCATGCCTGCCCGCAGGTCGAGGCGGGGGTTGGCGAATACGAGCCGGACCCGGATAGTACCGGTCTGGGGGTCGACGGCGCGGTCGATGACGGAGATATTCCCGGTCAGCGGGTAGATAGAATGGTCTGGCAGCTGGATGGTAAACAGGGAATCGATATGATGCTGTTTGTTCCTCTGCAGTTCCTGGTAATGGGCCAGCTGCGATTCGTTGATCAGGAAGTCGACGGCCATGGGGTTATCGCTGGAGACGGTGACGAGGGTGGTCGTGCCGACGGTGACGAGGTTACCCAATTTGACCTGGCTGAATCCGACGGTACCATCGAAGGGAGCGGTGATGATGGAATACGTAAGATTGGTAGCGGCGGTCTTCAGGGCCTGCTCGGCCGCGCGGACTTCATTATCAGCGTTCTTCAGGGCGATAACGGCGTGGTCGAGGACTTGTTTGGCGACGGCGTTATGCGTATTGAGGTATTGATAGCGGTCGGCGTCCTGTTTGGCCTGCTCGAGGTTGCCCTGTGACACCCGCAGGTTGGCCTGGGCCTGGTCGTAGGCGGCTTTGTAGAGTCGCTCGTCGATCTCGTATAGTTTCTGGCCTTTGTGTACGTGGGTTCCTTCCGTGAAGAAGATACCGGTGATGGCGCCCTGGACTTCCGCGTGCAGGTCTACCTGGCTAAGGGCCTGGGTGGTAGACGGGTAATTATCGTAGTAGAGAACGGGCTGCGATTTTACCGTGGTCACGTTAACAGGCGTGGGAGGGGTAGGGGCCGGCGGTTTTTGCTGGCAGGAAAAAAGAAGCGTCCCGCTGCTGATTAAGATCCAACTCAATGCCTGTCTATTCATAAAGGGGTGTATTAATTTATGCTTTAATGATTGACGTTAATGACGCCCATTGATTTCTGCAGGTCGATCTTACTGGACAGCAGCTGGAACAGGGCATTCAGGTAACCGATCTCCGAAGTGATCAGGTTCGATTCGGCGGTGATCACGTTCAGGTAGGCCACCACTCCCTGCTGGTACTGAAGGGCTACGATGTCATAGGTGCGCCGGGCCAGGCCGACGTTGTCGCGCTGGGAATTCAGGTCGTAGAGGTTGCTTTTATAGCTGGCCAGGGCCGAGGTGTATTCGGTATAGATCTGTGATTTGAGGTTTACTTCGCCCCAGTCCAGCAGCTGTCCCTGCAGGTGCGCCCGGTGCAGGCTTTGGGTCCGGGCGAAGCCGGTGAAGATGGGCATGCTGACGGACAGGCCGACAAAGGAATAAGGGTAGGCCTGGGAAAAAAGGCTGCCGAAGGTATTGTTCTGAAATTCGTAATCGTAATCGAAAAAGGCGCCTACGGTGGGCAGCCAGGATTTCCGGTAGTAGTCGACGAGCTGACCCTGGATCTTTTTGGAGGTCTGGAGCTGTTGGAATTCTATGCGTTGGCTGTATTGTAATTGCCGGGTCGTATCGAAGACGATATCCTTCATCATCTGAAGGGTGTCGAAGCTGACGTTGAACTGCTGTTCCGGAGGCAGGCCCATGGTCTGTTTGAGGGCGGCGTATTGGGGGACGACATTCTCCAGGGCCGATTTCAGCTGGGTCAATGAGTTGTTGAGGGTGATCCTGGCTTCGTCATAATCGGTCTCATCGACGATGCCGCCGACGTATTGATGATAGGTATCCTGTACGTTCTTGGCGAGTCGCGCGGTATCTTCTTTGAGGACATTGATCTGCTGTAAGGTTAGGAGAAGGCTGTAGAATGTTTTGCTCACGGTGGCGACGATGTTGATCTTCGTGCTGTCGGTGATCTGTTCGGTCTGTTTAATATATAAAGGCGCGACATGGGCCGCATAGATGAGGGAGGGATTGAACAGGGTCTGGGTAGCAGTCAGCACGGGGATGGCGGTATTGATGACGCCCGTCTTCTGCTGTGCGGTGGTGCCGGTGGATGAGTTCTTTACGAAAGAGGTTGGCAGGGAAATATAATGGGTCAGGTTGCCGCTGACGCCGACCTGGGGGAGCCATCCCGACAGGTTGATGCCATTGGTGGCTCTTGCTATATCGGTATTGATCAGGGATTGGTGGAGCGTTGGCTGGTTTTTCAGGGCATAGGCCACGCATTGGTCCAGGGTCAGGGACTGGCCGGTATCCGGTTGATTGCCGGATTGGGCAAGGGCGCCGAGCGAGCTACCGACAAAACTGATAATAAGAAGGGGGAATTTCACTGCTGCTGTAATTTTTAGCATATTCTTTTCAGGATCTTTTAAAATAGGGATACAAACTGTGTACCGTTTCAACGGGACAGATGGCACCAAAATTCCAGGCAGTTGGGAGTGTTGAGAGGCCGGAGTTCCAGGAGAGAAAATCCGGTCGAAACAAAGGTGCCAGATTTTTTATGAAAGAAAAAGTAATTTCTTCATTACCAATGAATTTTAATCCCTTTTCAATGTCGGCTCCTGCCGGCGGAAGCGGGGTATTTGGCAGTAAACCGGGCAAAGGAGAGAACTGACCCGATTAAATGGTTTTTGAGCCGTTGGTTATGGAATTGGTGAGGGTTGATCAATACTCCCCGCCGGCGCCGCCTCCGCCTCCTGAGCCGCCGCCAAACTGAAAATCGTTGGAGGGTGTAGGGGCCGTGGTGGTGAGGGTCTCGGCGATGATGAGGGATTCGACGTGGAGGTTTTGTAAGAGATGCCGGTCGTCCGTCTCTTCTCCCGTAAATCCATGCCGGGGTATCCGCAGGTATTTAATGAGCGCATAGGAAACGGCTATCAGCAGGATGCCTCCCAGGACCAGGGCCCATTCCACCGGCAGGACATGATAATAATTCCGGATGGTAAAGACGGCCGCCGCTATCAATCCCAGGCCAGTCCATAGAAAGATAACGTCCTTTTTACGGATACCCCAAAAGATATAAAAGAAGGGAGTTGCTATTGTCAGGATCCAGAACAGCCAGCCCAGGGGAAGCCCCTGTCCGGGTTGCAGGGGCAGATCCAGCAAGGCAACGCCGGCTTCCCGCACTACGAAGTAGTTGCCGGCGAGGTAGAAGCTAAGGAGACAGGCTGCTTTTATAACCACCGTAGTACAGACATGGTAGTGCCTGAATTTCCGGTTGGTCCCGAGGGACGCGGCCGCGAAATAGACCGCTATGGAAACGGCCATGATCAGGAAGGGGAGGAGGGTATTGGCCAGCCCACCAACCGAAGTCATTACTTTAAAAACGATGGCCAGTAAAGCGGCATAGGTCAGGAGGGCCGTCAGTTTGTCGGCGAAGCGGAGGGTGGAGTAAAGGGCTACTGCGAAGATCATCCAGAATAAGGCGAGCGTGGGGAGATGATCGACGGTGATAGAGATACCCGATAAGACTAAGACGCCGGCTATCAATAATAAAGCGTCGTCTACTCCCGATTGGAAATGCCGCTGGCTGTGCACCATTGCTTCCAGGGCGCCATAGCAGGCCAATCCGAAGAAGATCCATAAGGCTCCGAGCCCGGAACCAGGAGCTGTAATCAGGTACAGTAGTCCCAATGAAAAAACGGCAATAATGACGGTCAGTATGAACAAGCCGATACGGATAAAGATATTGGGGGTGTAGAAGGCAACCGGGCGGCTCGCGAGGATCCGGGCGTACTCTTCTTCGGTGATGCAACGGGTTGCCAGCGCCCCGGCGGCCTGTTCCCCGATGATCCTGTTATCCAGGCTGGTACTGTTATAGGCTATCATGGGTTTTTATTTTTTTGTTAAAATACATCAGGAGACGGATTAAACCGATAGCCGATAAGATAAAATATAGCAGTCCCAGGTAGATGGGCGCCGCATCGCTGGACTTGTCAACGAGGACCCAAAGTATCCGCACGACTACATAGCTCAGGGCGATGTAGGTATAAAGGGTAATGATGAGCAAAAAATAAAAGGAGTTTCTTTTGACCGCCAGCCGGTAGAAAAAATAAGCCAGTACCAGCTCCAGCAGGAACCAAAGTCCATAGATCTTGTCCTGGGGGAACAGGCCTGCCAGGGTGGCGATGAACAGCATATTGGTGCCGAAGTTGGCATAGGTAAGTTCGAAATGTTTTTTAAAATTCCTGCGATCGCTGGTCAGCCCCAGGAGGATCAGTAAGACTCCCAGGGCCAGGCCTGTATAGATAATCCGGTCCTTGTCGAAGTCATTGTCTCTCAGGATACGCAGGGGTGTTATTGCGATACCGGCCCAGGCGGCCAGGTTGGTAATGGCAAGGCTAAGAACGCCGAGGTGGTCGAAATAGTAGGCGCTGAAAAACAGGACGATCAGGGGGATGAAGGTCGCCAGCCCGTATGCCTCTCCAAAAAAGGCATATTCAAACTGGAGATAGCCGATGAAGGTGATGAAGGTCAGGCAGCCCAGCAGGAGAATATAATCGAAGAAGGAGTTAGGAGCGGGTACCTGGAGACGGGAGAAGGGGGGCCGGGTACGAACGCAGTAATAAAAGCAGCCGGCGGTAACCAGGGCGATGAAGATCAAAATGACCTGGTGGCCGATGGTGTCGATATTTTTATAGACGAGGACGCCGAGTCCTCCGCTGAGTAGGGTGATGCCCAGGTAGAGGATCGTTCGCAGTTCCCAATGCAGGGAGAAGAGGCGGTGTTCTTCGAGGGCTTTTACTTTCTGTACGGCGGTGTCCGGGATCAGCCCTTGGGTTTGCAGTTCTTTAAATAAGTCCGGGTCCATAGTATGAAATTGCTGAAAAAGAGAGTTTTCTCTTCTGATTCCCGAAATATAATATAATTATTTGATTTTCTTTCCCGGGATCTGCCGGCCATTCTGGTAGAGCATCAGTTTCTCTATTTTCCCGTCGGCGCCTTTGATGAATTCGATCTGTGCATCTACTATTTTCAGGAAGAAGAAATTCTCTTTTTCGGCAAACAATTCCGCTTTGCCCTGCCCGGTAGCCTGGCTGATGAGCTTTCCGTCTTCCACGGTAATGGTGATGACAAATCCCGGGGCCAGTTCATATCCGCCAACATATTGCTGCAGGATGGCCGTATCCAGGGTAATCTCTTTTCGATCTTTGGGCAGGGTCACTTCTTTCCCATTCAGCACGGCGTTGATATCCGCGGCAATCTTGCCCAGTGTGGGAGTAGGCTGATTGCTCAATAAAATGACGCAGGTCCCGTCTTCCGGTACCCGCAGAATAAACGATACAAAACCGGTGATGCCGCCCCCATGCTGGACGATCTTTTTGCCGAAGGCGGAGTCGATGCCCCAGCCATAACCATAATGGGACTTATAGGGGGTGAATGCTTTTTGCAGGGAAGCCTGGCTGATGATGCGGCCGGTGTAGAGGGCACGGTCCCATTTATACAGGTCTCCGGTGGTCGTGTAGATAGCCCCGGCGGCGAAGGATACGGAGGAGTCCACGATATCGGCCGGCTGGTCCGTGGAAAGAGATGCATAGCCGATGGCTTTATCGGGGCCGGAGAGTCCGGTAAAATTAAATCCGGAATGCCGCATGTGCAGGGGTTGAAAGATATTTTCCTTCACCACCCGGAAATAGGGTTTACCGGTTACTTTTTCTATGATATATCCCAGCAGGATATACCCGGAATTGCTGTAGTTGAATTTCTCGCCGGGGGTGAAGTCCAGGGGTTTATTCTTAAAGCGGGCGATCAGGCTGTCCCGGTTGATGGGCCGGGTCGTTTTATTTTTCATGAAGTCCCCGTCGTTGGTGTAGTTGTAGATGCCGGAGGTATGGGTCAGCAGGTTTTCGATGGTGATCTCATTACCACGCGGATAGTCGGGGATGTATCTGGATAATTTGTCCTGCAGCGAGAGTTTTTTCTTTTCTTCCAACTGCAGGATGATGGCTGACGTGAATTGTTTGGTGATGGAGCCTATCTGGAAAATGCCGTTGCTGTCATGGGGGATATGGGCGGCTATATTTTTATAGCCATAGCCTTTTTCTAAAAGAACGGTGTCTTGCCGGGCTACGAGGGCCGAGCCGTTGAAGCTGTGTTGCCTGGCATAGGCTGTCAGCAGGGTATCCAGCTTCGCGGGGAGGGTCTGGGAGCGGGTGGGGAAATGGATGAGCAGGGCGATAAAGAGGGGGAGGCAGGTTATCCATCCCGGGTGGAGGGTCTTTTTCATGGAAAGTGTTTAAAATTTCTCTCCGAAAGTAGGAAAAAGGATTGTAAAGCAGCTACTAAAAAAATGAGGGGGTGGCATCCGACCATTGCTTTTCCATCCCAAAGTAATCAACAGTATGAGCTGGCTCTCCGCTCATTCTTTTTATCATCTCACCCGCAAATGCCTTCCATCTTTCCAGGTATAAGGAAGAAAGTAAGCCACCCCATTCTTTATGTGCATAGTCATGCAGATCAGTAGTAGGATTATCCGGGCCCCAATATGTAATTTGCGTTTTGGCATTCTTTAATGAAATTGATATTTCGGCAGGTGTCCTGCCGAAATCTTTCGCCTGCTGCAACCATCTGCTTAATGAGAAATATTTACTGGTGATTAACAAGGAATCCTGCTGTCTTATCATCTGCAGGAATATGTCTGAGGCCCTGTTAAATGCTTCCTTTTCGTTATTGGCGATCGCATCCACCATTGCCTTGTATACCCCATCCCCTTTGTTGGCTAGCAGCTGTCTTTCAAAATCTATTTTATCAGCCTGGTAAGTTTCACTTTGGCTGAACTCATCAGCGGCTGATAAAAAGAGCCTTACCCCTTCTTCAAACCGGGTAGTGTCATAGTTCCTTTTCCGTGTTCCCCATGAAGAAATACTCTTAACGGCAGCTGAAGGCCTGGCGCAGAAAATGGATTCAGAAGGCCCTTCCTGGTGAACTTCAGGGCTACTGTATACTGTCTCCAAAAATATTTCCCATGCATGATCCACAGCCTGGTTACTTTTACCATACCGGTACTGTGTATATTCTTTTATCCATTCTTTCACATCGACCCGGTCACTATGCCAGGCCAGCTCAAGCATAAGATCATAGGCAACGGGGTTGTTATCAATGCCTTCAGGGATAATTCCAATGCCTGCTAAAGATTTCCCATATGGGCTGTTCCTTACCCTGTAAACTTCATTGGCAAAGCGTTGCAGTTTGCCGTATAAGCCTGTCTTTTCGCCAAAGTTGCTGACATTGCTCCATACAAAAGGGATGTTGTCATATCCTTTTCGTTTCTCCCAGTTATTGGTATTTTCCCCGAATAGCTCAATTATAAGTGTTTTTGATTTATCCAATCCGTTCAGCAGTTCGCCGGAGGGATTGTCCTGCCAACCCTGCAACACCCATGTGCTTGCAGGGAAATATTGTTGCATTACGTTTTGAATTTCCCTGGCGGATGCCGTTACATCCGCTCCTTTAGAGCTTCCTCCCTCGTGGAAAGGGTCGCCGCCGAAATAATGAATATCCGGGCCATATAATTTCTTTATTTCTCCGTAGTAAATACCGGCTATTTTTTTAAACAGGGGGTCTGCCGGCAAAAGAAAATCAGGTCGTTGAAAGCCCCCTGCCCATTTGCCCTGCTCAATAACCTGAACAGGCAACTTATTCTTCAAAGTGGTAGGTATCATGCCATAAAACCCCTGCATGACAGGCTGAATACCGAGCGCTTTCATACGTTTCAGGATTTTCCTTTCCAATGCTGCCTGGCGGTCTATCATGTCTTGAGTGACAGGCCCGCCCCATCCTTCAAGATTACCCATCAGCCACCATGCACTGAAAGCAGGGCCGGGAATAAAGTCTGAAATTTCTTTATCGCTGAAATTCAATTGCTTCAGCGTGTTTTGCCATACGGCCTCCATGCCGACCGGCACTAGTAGCAGGTTAACGCCATTCAATGCCATCCAGTCTAATTCCCTTTCCCAATCCTGCCAGGTATAAAAGCTCATCGTATAGCTAATCGTACAATAATTCAACGCATACCGGACAGGAAAGGGTGAGGCAATCCTGATTTTCTTTTCGACAGGGGGCAAGGTTGACACGGGAGAAAGATTATCGCCCATATGCGACATGGAACGATGGCAATAATATTTCAAATACCAGTTAAGCCCCGCAGCGGCGGCATTGACATCAGGCGATCCTATTACAATATTACCATTGACGGTTTGCAATTCTATGACGTCGGTCCCATTTGTCCTATCTATTTGTACGAAACGTATATGACCTTTCAACCAGGGTGCACGCCTTGCTATTAATTCGTCCGCACCGTCAAACTGACCGGCGAGTAAGCCTACAGGCAATAGCAGCAGCAGATGAAGGCCTATTCTGATCATACTGAAATTTCTATTCATACAGTTAATTTATAGATGCTTATTTTTCAATACCACAAATGGCGGTGCCTGCATCCATGCAGCTTGCCAGTCACGCCGGTTTTGATAAGGAGCAGCCATATTCCCCAAAACAATATCAGGCCATCCATCCCCATCGACATCCTTCGCATCCATACAAATCCATCTGCCGCCAGGCAACTTATCAATGGTATGCGGAACAAAGCTAAGGCCGTTTTTCCTGCTGTTGTTTTCCAGGTAAATAAATGATTCTCCGGGATGGTGGTCGTAATCGGCAAAATAGGAGATACAAGCCAGATCAAGGTCCCCGTCTTTGTCAAAATCCACTGCCATGGCTTTATAACAGCCATTCATAGGGAAGAAATATTTCTGTTTGAAATGAAAATCACCTTCGTTGATAAAGATATAAATCCCATGATACGGTTTTAGTATCCCGGAATAATCCGCGTTATCACCACAAGTATAAATAATGTCCTTTTTCCCATCGTTATTCATATCGGTTAGTTCAAAATAACTGGAACCATAGACGGGAGGAAACTTCAGTATCTCCTTTTCCTCAAAACTTCCATTCCCTTTATTAACAAATAAGGAGATCCCTTCCTTCGCCTGTCCAAACAGTACCCAAATATCCATTTTACCATCATTATTGACATCTTCAGGATATGCCCTGATAGCGCCGGGAACGGGTTTGATCAGTTTCTTTTCATAGTTGCCATTACCCAGGTTCCGGTACCAGGAAAAGCTCCCCCGTAAGAATCCGAATTCGCAAACCAGCCAGTCTTTCCTGCCGTCATTATCCAGATCGACCTCTGTACTTTCGACTGACCTGTTCAAATTGTCAAGAATAGTTTTTGGCTCCCCTCCTTCTTCTTCTGGCAGCAGCACCAGGTTGCCGGACTGCATACCCGGCCCAGGTTTTAATGCTCCGATATTGGTTACATAGATTGACCGACCTTTCAGCGATATAGCCGTAGGGATATTTTTGAGAGAGAATGAACTAACTGCCTGCAGTTTGCTATCATATACATTGACCGATTTCCCAACGGCATCTCCCTGGTAGATCCTATGACCAGCCGGATCAATGGTAATAGAGGTAGTGAACGGCAGCCCCTTCGCAGACAGGGGGCATTGCACGTCAAACAATGTGGAAGACTCCGAAACGACCTCTTGCCTATTGATCACCGGCAAGCTATCGGGCGCACGGTGCAGGTAGAAATTTTCTATCTTCCTGAAATCGTCAGCCGGGATGGATACTTTAACCGGTAGGGTCGCCGAATCGGAAGCAGCCATGGCAGGCGGCAAAAGCTCGATGCTATCGCCTTTATAATGAAGGCCCATAAAATTGGACATCACCGGCAGTACATTGCTTTTCCAAATTTGTTTGGTCAGCAATTCCGGAGATGGGTATTGGTGACAGGAACTGCAATACAACTTAGCGAGTTTCTCTCCTTCCTGCTCCTGCCTGCTTTTTGCATCATGTCCGGCATGATCACAACCATACTCCACCAGTAGAAAACAAGATAAAACAAAAATCACCGGCCATCCGATTGTGCGCATATTCATAACTGGTTATTTAGTGATGAAAAGAAGCGCCCCCGGGACGAGGGCGCTCTTTTGCTAAACAAGAAACAAACTGCATATACTTTGCTGTTCAGGTACGGCCATATTGTGTTGATACTCATTGCGCATGGCGTATTAATAGCCGGCATTTTGCTTAACTACCCCGCCTGTCTCTGTTATAACTTTCTGCGGCAAGGGATATAAGGTGTCATTAGCAGTTGCAAAAGGAGATCCCTGGCTTGCTGCATATTGTATAAAAGTACCCCAGCGTATCATATCTTCCCGTCTCTGACCTTCGCACCACAATTCAAACAGGCGTTCATCCATAATCTTGCCATGAAAGGTGGAATAGGTTAAAGATCCATATGCATAAGGAGATAAACCGGCACGATTGCGCACGTCATTGACCAGATCGTATGCTTCATTCGTCGGTCCGCTATTGGCTTCATTCAGGGCTTCCGCCAGTAATAATTCCACATCCGCATACCTGTATACCACTATATCCGTGCCCATTACTCCTGTTGTGGAGGTGGGATCTGCGCCGTATTTCTTGGGAATGGCTCCCAAAAGAGGAGGATAATAGGTGCCGTTAATAGTGCTGCCGTTCTGGGCGTCGAATAGGGTGCCGGATGCATCGACAGGATATTTGCCAAGCAATACACTTAACCGTTTATCAGTCGGGTCGAATTTATTATAGGTGGTCCAGGGCATTTTATATCCGCCCCATTCATTAAGGCTTTGATCGGAGGGCAGGGATGGATCATAATAGGCAGGGCTCGGAGGCAGTACGTCTGCCAGCCAGTTATTGTAGCTAAGATAGGCGCTTGCATTACAGGGGACTGCCAGAATGATCTCACTATTGCCGCCTTTATTGGTATAACTGAAATTATCTGCATAATTGGTTATCAGCTGAAATCCCATTGTTTTAATCTTTTCACCTACTGTAACGGCGTCCTGCCATCTTCTTTGGCTCATATAAAGTTTCATCAGGCCTGTCAGGCAGGCAGTGCTGGTGAATCGACCATAATCACTGCCGGAGAATACGGAGGGTAATACCGCCGCCGCGGCTTTATAGTCATTCTCGATATAGCTGACCATGGAGTCCTTCGAAGGTCTTGGGATTGGCTTGGCGTTGGGGTCGGCTGCTTCCACAGGATCAAGCCGGATAGGTACCGGGCCATACAATTGGAATAATATCTGGGAATAATGCGCCCTCAAAGCTTTCAACTCTGCTATATATTGAGCCTTAAGGTTTGCGCCCATACTGATAGAAGAAATTGCGGCTATATCCATCGTAATTTGCGAGATATAAGGCATCATTGCCGAGTATATCCCTGTGATAACATCGTCATCAATGGAAAATTGTAACTGGTTCATCCTTTTCCACCCGGACCATCCCCAGGAACATACGGTCTCATCCGTCTCCATGCTGGACTGTATTTTCCAGCCATTATTCGAACCGCTCCACCCCGCCTCATAATTGTTTCCTCCAAGCATGCCGGTGTACATGGCCGTCACGGCCGCACTGGCATCGCTGGCGGATTTAAAGAAAGTAGAAGTGGACAGGCTGCTATACACATCCGGCTTTAATCCCTTTTCACAGGAGAGGGAAAATAAAACCATCGTGGCAATCCCCATCATAAATCGCTTACTTATAAATATATTAAAAGCTGTTTTCATTTTGATTGATTTTAGAATGAAGCATTTACGCCGATGATAACAGAACGGGTCATTGGATAGGCCAGGAAGCTTTGCAATTCAGGGTCTATGCCTTTATAACCGGTGATCACAAATACGTTTTGGATCCCGGCTGAAACCCTTAACCCGCTAAATATATTTTGCTGTTTCAAGTAGCTGGCCGGCACCGTATAGGCAAGCGTAATGTCCCTGCAACGGATGAAGTCAGCCTTTTCATACCAGAAGCTTGAGCTGCCCGTGTATGCTTCATACCCGGTATTCAACCCGGAGGGCCATTTGGCATTGATATTAGAGGAGGTCCACCTGTCCTTGACAACATTTAGGGTATTCCAGCCAAACTGGGCAAGATGGGCCTGCAAACCGAACGCGTACTCATAATCAGTGTTATATTTCAAGGCGCCAAAAGAGCCGTACAGGTAAATGGACAAATCGAAGTTCCCATACCGGAATGTATTATTAAAGCCCAGGCTCACCTTAGGAGCGGAGCTTCCAAGATATTTCATATCTGCTGAAGAGATCTGCCCATCCGGCTTGCCGGTCAGGTTGCCTGATGCATCATACCCGTTCAGGTCTTTGACCATAAGCCCGCCGGGTATAAGCCCGGGCATTGCGGCCGGGGCAGCTTTTTGTCCTGTATAAATGCCATCGCTGACATACCCATAGATAGCTGCATTATCAAATTGTCCCTTTGGATCGATATATTTTGCCAAAGTTTTCAAATTATTAGGGGAGCGTTGGATCCAGAAACTATAAAAATGGGATAGCGTCAGATCCGTGTTCCATTGGAATCCGCTTTTCCCTTGATTTACGATGTTCCTGGAGTGCAGCCCTATTTCCCAGCCACGTGATCCTGTCTCACCTGCATTACTGGCCACGGAGGAAACGGGGTAATCGGTAGTAAGTGGAATATAGGTCAGGAGGTTGGAAATGGTCTTATGGAAATAATCGAAAGAACCGCTAATGCGCCCTTTCAGTAAATCGTAATCAATTCCGAGGTTTAGTTCCCTTACCGTCTCCCAGGTGAGGTTCGGGTTGGCTATCTGGCTAAGGGAAACACCGGTTGCCTGTGTATTCCCGAATACATAATTCAGACCGGTCCCGTAATATGCGAATGCATTCTGCCCGATATTACTGTTGCCCGTCGTTCCATAACTGGCGCGAAATTTTAAATTATTGACGACAGGATGAATGCTTTCAAAAAAGGGCTCTTCTGAGACCATCCAGGCGGCTGATACGGAAGGGAAGTATCCATACTTCTTATTTTCAGCAAAAATGGAAGAACCATCCCTTCTTATGGAAGCCGAAATCGTGTACTTGTCGTATAAGGAATAAATGGCTCTTGCAAAATAAGAGGCCCATACCTGCCTGGACTTATCCGATCCTACCGATGGATGCGGATTGGCCCCGGCGCTCAGATTGTTGAATGAGAATTGGTCGGTCAGGAAATTATTGTTCCCGGCGCTAAATTTATCGTCATTATTCACCTGGTAAGAGTAACCTGCTACCGCATTGATCTTTTGATGATCACCGATGTTTTTGGAATAGGCAAGGGTATAATCAATCAATTGTGTAGCGGCATTCGTCTCTCCGATAGAGGCGCTGCCACCCGCTCTCTGTCCATACAAGAAGGAAGTGGGCATATATACCATTCTCTTTTCCGTGGACTGGTCATAGCTGAAATTAGCCTTTGCCTTTAATCCGGATATGATTTCCCATTCTGCAAACCCACTTGTCAGCAACCGCTTGTCGTTAGTTTGATCCGTGACCGTCAGGTAAGACAGGGGATTGGGGATATTGGGATAATCCGGTGACAATGGGTAGGTTCCGTCTGCATTTAGGGCGGGAAGATTGGCGGGATAATACATCGCTGCAAGAATAATTCCGCCTGATTCATTCTGAGAGGTCTGAACAGCCTGGTTATTGGCGCCGGAATTGGAAGTAACAATGTTCACGCCCAACCTGATCTTGTTGCTAACGACCTGGTCGATATTGATCCTTCCATTATACCGGGTAAGGTCGCTTCCCCGGATCACCCCCTGTTGATTGATATAGTTGCCTGAAATAAAATATCTCGTCTTTGCATTTCCCCCGGATAACGAGAGATTGTGCTGCTGAACAAACCCTGGCCGGGAAATGCTTTTTAGCAGATCGGGCTGGACTGCCGTCGTGTCTATCTGTTGCTGGGAGTATTTAGGGGTAAAAGCAGCAACAGTAGTGGGATCTGTATTCCCATAAGGCGAAATCTTGTGATTTGCCAGGTACATTTCATGCAAGATCTGGTTACGCACGCTCATATAGTCCTTCGTACCCAATATATCATAGAATTTTGCTTCCTTCTGGAAGGCCTGGCTAAAATTGTAATCAAGACGAGGCTTATCGCTCTTTCCGCGTTTGGTAGTGATCAGCACTACACCCGCCCCGGCCTGAGCCCCATAGATGGAGGCGGCGCTGGCATCTTTCAGGATCTCGATCGATTCTATATCATTGGGATTGATGAAATTCATGGGTGACCGGCTAACCCCGCCAGAACCATAGACCGGGTTATTCCCCGGATCGTATGCGGCATTATTAATGGGCACGCCATCCAATACAAATAATGTTCCGGATGACGCATAGGAAGGATTATCTCTTATACGGATGTTTACGTCGGCTCCCGGCTGCCCGGTACTCTGCACGGCAAGCAGCCCGGGTGCGCGGCCTGCCAATGCCTGTTCAAAACTGGTGTTGGCGCTTGTATTCAGGTCATCCCCTTTAATAGTAGATATTGCGCCAGTCACCTCTTTGCGCTTTACGGAACCATACCCGATTATGACGAGATTATTTAATTCGGACGCCGAGGCAACCAATTTAACGTCTATCGAGGTCCTGTTGTCCACGACAATCTTTTGATTGCCAAAACCGACATAGCTGAAGTTCAGCACCCCACCCTTCGGGACATTAATAATATAACGGCCGGCAGAATCCGTAGTCACTCCCTTGCCGGTCCCGGCCACCATGACAGATACACCAGCCAAAGGCTTACCGTTTTCGTCAGTCACTTTTCCATGCACTTCGACCGGAGGTGGCGGGATTGGTGGAAGGTCCGGGGATGGCGATACATTGATTCGCTGTATCAGGACGATTTTATCTCTGATCTTATACGACAAAGGCAAGCCCTTCAGACATAGATCCAGTGCTTCGGGCAATGGAGCATTTGTCACCTGAATACTTATCGTATGGGACTTATCCAATACATTTTCATCCCATAGAAAAGAGAAATGAGTCTGGTCTTCTATTAGTTTAAAAGCCTTTTCCAACGTTATTTTCCGGGAGGAGATCGTTACATTCTGAGAAAAGCTATTTGCACTGACATGCAATGTGGCGGTGATCATTAAAATAGCAGTCAATCTCATGATGAGCATTACTTTGGTGGGCAAAAACCTCCGTTTAGCAAGGGTTTTGCAATAAGCAATTAGTTCCATACTTTTGTGTAGTTTGGGTTTTAAAAGTGAAACAGTCATTTTAGTAAGTGTCTGGTTGTTGCTGGATGATCCCAATCTTTCCCGGGTCCTGACGCCATCAGGATCCGTTTTTTTTGGTCAGCCATTTGCTTTTCTTTTTGATTTCTATGTCTCCATGCTTTAGCTTTAGTTTTTAAATAATTTTGAATTATAACAAACCCTGTACGCAGGTGATTCATTGCGCACAATGAATCACCTGCGTACTCAATATTGAATCATGGATATTAGGGTAATATTATAATAGTTTTGCCTTCCACTTTATAATGAACTCCGGTTTCCTCCAGAAATCCCATTACTGTGGCCAGGTTGACATCCCGGTGAATAAAGCCGCCAATGTGCACCTTTGGCACGGCTCCCTGAAAGACGATATCGACATCATACCAGCGTGAGATCTGCCGCATCAAAACCGGGAAATCAGAATTGACCAGACACAACCGGCCTTTCGTCCAGGCAATGATCTGTTCGACATCGACCTGTGAAGAAGATAATTTCCCTGTTGCTCTTTCTATCCTTCCCTGCTCTCCCGGAACCAATAAGGCCTGCTGTGTACCATTGATTATTCTTACTGATCCTTCAAGTAATGTCGTACATATTGTCTTTTCGTCATTGTAATCCGTTACATTGAAATGGGTGCCCAGAACTGCGATTTCGGTCTTGTCAACCTGCACGATAAATGGCATGTCTTTATTATGTGCTACTTCGAAATACACTTCACCGGAAACTTCCACCCTACGTTCTTTGCCGTTGAATGTCGCAGGAAACCTGATTGAACTGGCAGCATTTAGCCAAACCTTAGTGCCGTCTGTCAACAGGAGCTGATATTGTTTCCCCCTGGGAGTGGTTATGGTATTATATAAAACTACTGCCTGGTCGCCTTCATCCGTCTTATAGCTCAATTGACTACCCTGTTTCAGGATCCGGGTGTTACCCTGCTTTTCAAGGGAGCCATTCTGAGAGGAGTCCAGTACAATCTGTTTGCCATCGGCAAGTGTGAGGATAGCGCCATTCGTACCCTGTAGCGTGTCCAATCTGATGGCCTTTTTTTCGGCTACTTCCTGATTGCTGGAGTTTTGTTTTTGCCGGTATAAATAAATGCTGCCGGACACCAGGAACAGGATAATGGCAGATGCGGCTGCCATCCTGCGCCAGGGACGCAGACGGACCACCGGAGCGGGAAGCGTATTGTTTATCTTCCTCTCTTCAATCCGGGCGAGGAGGGAGGCAAAGACGGCGGCAGGGTCATGGTCCCCGGAACCGGCTGCAAAAGCAGGATTGGAGAAAGCGCCTTCCAGTAATTCGTCTAATGACGCCGGATCATATTCATTGCTTATCATCTCATACAGCCTGGAAAACTCATCCGGAGTGATGTCGTCATCCAGGTATTTCCTGAAAAGGTTTTTTATTGCAAGTGTTGCCATAGCAGTTTTTTACGGCGTGGTTTCCTTCCCATTAACGGGCCTTTACGCCGGATATACTTCTAAAGACGGATCGATTTTAAAAAAGAGAACATCCAAAATGAAAAAAAACAAAAAGAGTGTGGCTCCGGTCCAAATAAGGCAGGGTCCCGGCTCAAACCGGAATATTCCATTTTAAAACCTGAGTAGCCTCAGAAAAAGCCCGGCCATGAAAAGCAATTTCTCCGAATTTGCAGCCACTATCTTTCTGAGCGCCATAAGGGCGCGGACCATATAAGTTTTGGAGGAGAGTGGGGTGATATTTAATCTTTGGGCGATTTCTTCATGGCTTAAGCCTTCAAAACGGCTCAACATAAATACCTGGTGAAGCTTGGGAGGTAATTGGTTAATAGCCTCATGCAGGGCCTCTCCCAATTCCTTTTGTTCAAGCCTTTCCTGGTGTGAAGCTTCATGATAGGAAAAATAATGGATCAGGAATTCCCTGTTGGATTCCCGGAAAACTTTGGTTCTGATATGATCATGGATAAGATTTCTTGAAATAATGAATAGATAGGCCCTTAAATTCTTTATTTCCGGCAGCTTTTCCCTGTTATCCCACAATTTCAGAAATATGTCCTGTGCCAGGTCTTTGGCCTGTTCCGGGGATTTTGTCAATCGTAATCCAATGCCATAAACCTGGTCCCAATACCTGTCAAATAATTGGCGGTAGGCCTGTCTGTCACTTTTTGCTACCAATTGTAACAGCTCATGCTCTTTATATAAGTTTTCTTTGGGCAAACTGACAGCCTACAGCGTTTGGTATAATGCAAAGTACATATTTCCTCTTGCTTAATACATAATAATTTAATTTATATGTAATAAAGATCAATACCGTTATGGCAGAAAATACAGTATATCAGGGTAGAAATGTGAACCATATTCGCGTAACCCCGGACGAGTCAGGCTGCTTTAAAACCGGGCATTCCCTGTATCGAAACCGGACGGTTATGGTCGTGAGCGTTCGTTAATAAATTGATTGGTAAGGGGTCCCGAAATTGGTATTGTCTTGGTGGGATAAGCGGCAATTCCTCTACTATGCTGAAAAGTTATTTTACCATCGCCTGGCGTAACCTGCAAAGGAATAAGGTATTTTCCTTTATCAATATTTTTGGCCTGGCCATCGGGTTGACTTGTTGTATGTTGCTTACGTTGTATATCTGGCATGAGGCTAGTTATGATACGTATCATCCTCATATAAACCGGTTGTACCAGGTGGCGGCCGTCAGTGTGGATCATGATGGGAAGCAACAACGTTTCGCGGGTTGTCCGCACACGCTGGCGGAAATCTTTAAGGCTTCGTATCCGCAGGTAGAGCGAACGGCCCGGATCTGCGGGTTGCTATCGACGGACAAGACGTTGCTGCAATATACGGCGCCGGGGGAGGCTATCCGGTCTTTCAATGAGGAGAAGGGGTTTATGGCGGATTCCGGTTTTTTCCGGCTGTTCCACTATGATTTTGTGGAGGGCAATGCGGCGTCGGCAATCAGCGGGCCCTATTCCATCGTGCTGTCCAAAGAGATCGCCGACAAAATCTTCGGCGGGAAGCCGGCGCTGAATAAGGTGGTCCATATCAGCAGCAATTTCAACGGGGAGCATGATTACACGGTCAGCGGGGTCTTTCGGCCGATGAATAGTCCTTCTCATATCGACGCCCGGTTCTTCCTATCCATGTATGGGGGTGAGGTGGGGGATTTCTTACGGACGAACGATAATCCGAGCATGATCTCCAATACTTATTTCTATACATATTTATTATTGAAGGAGGGGAGCGATCCTGCCCAGCTGGAAAAGCAATTTCCGGCCTTTGTCGACACTTATATTGGCAAAGAGCTGAAGGCAATAGGCCATAATTTAAGTTATTTCCTGTTGAAGGTCAGGGATATTCACCTGCATTCCAATATGGAGTATGGGGATATTACGCCATCGGGGAATATAGCGTATTTATATATCCTGGGGTCTATCGGTCTGTTCACGCTGCTGATAGCCTGTATCAATTTCATGAACCTGGCGACGGCCCGCTCGACGAAGCGATCGGCGGAAGTGGGGGTACGTAAGACGCTGGGAGCGGGGCGGGGTTCGCTGGTGCGACAGTTCCTGGGAGAATCCATCTTGATGGCGCTGATCGCTTTTGTGATCGCGCTGTGTCTTTGTAATCTTTTGCTACCGGCCTTCGGCCGGCTGTCGGGAAAGACGATCGTTTTGTCGGCGTCCGAGGTATTCAGGATCGGATCGGGGTTCTTCGTGCTGGCCATCTTCACCGGTTTACTGGCTGGCAGTTATCCGGCCTTGTATCTTTCTTCTTTTAAACCGGTGACGGTCCTGAAGGGAAAGATCACGAATTCGCTGGCGGTCGTGTCTTTACGGAAGGGGCTGGTCGTCTTCCAATTCTGTATTTCCATTGTCCTGATCATTGCGGCGGTTGTCATAGCAAACCAGCTGCATTTTCTGCGGACTGCCGACCTGGGCTTTACAAAGGACCAGCAGTTGATCCTGCCGCTGAGCAGCGATAATGCACACCGGCTGCTCCTGCCCATAAAGGCGGAACTGCAAAAAGAGCCGGGTATTCTTTCAGTGGGAGCTTCTTATTTTTACCCGGGGTTTACCGGGTGGAATGGGTTGTATTACGCCGAAGGAAAGACCAGGACGGAGGATCAGCATTTTGATATCAATATGGTGGATTTTGATTTTATGAAGGCATTGCAGTTAAAAGCAGTCGCGGGGCATGTGTTTTCGGATCAATTTCCGGCCGACAGCGTGGATGGAATCGTACTTAACGAGAGGGCTATGCATCAGCTGGGGTATTCGCTGGCTACCTGTATCGGCAAATCGATCTATCACGACAATGGGCAGAATGGCCGGTTCCGCATCGTCGGTGTGGTAAAGGATTTTCATTTTGAGGACCTGCACAGACCGATCAATGGACTGGTGTTCATCGTGAACAGCCGACCGGACTATAATTTTTTGATTGTGCATGCCAACGCGGCAAAACTATCGTCCACGCTGGCTTCGGTGAGACGGATATGGCATACGCTGAATCCGAATGAGCCTTGTGAGTATAGCTTCCTGGATGATCAGTTCCAACAGCATTATGAGTCAGATAACCGGCTGGCGGTGATCATTGGTTATGCTACGGGGATCGCCATTTTTATTTCCTGTCTGGGTTTGTTTGGCCTGGCGGCTTTCAGCGCCGAGCAGCGTACGAAGGAGATCGGCATCCGCAAGGTGCTGGGAGCCAGTGAACGGAGCATTGTGGCGCTGCTGTCGGGGGATTTTCTAAAGCTGGTGGGGGTGGCTGTTCTGATCGGGACACCGGTGGGATGGTTTGTGGTGCAGCGGTGGCTGCAGAGTTTTGCTTACCGGACGGGTGTCAGCTGGACTTTGTTTGTTTATACGGCGGCGGCGGCGTTGCTGATTGCCCTGCTGACGATCAGCTATCAGGCCATCCGCGCCGCGACGGCGAATCCGGTGGAAAGCCTCAGATCCGAATAACCGCCCACATCGCTGCTGCTTCTAAGATCAGCGTGCCGGCGCGGATAGGAGCGGGGCAATAGGCCCGTGACCGATTTATTCGGATTGATCCAGATTTTTCAGCAGCCTGTTCAGACTCCGGATGGAAATACCGAGGTATTCGGACAGGTGTTGCTTAGTGAAAGTAATGTGCTGGGAATTCAGCGCCGACAGCAATTGGCGTAAAGTATGGGAGAGGGTGTAGAGTTGCTGGCGGGCGCCTTTGATGGCCGTATTTGCCAGCCGGGTAGCGAGGAGCTCCATGACAGTGGCATTGAAGTCCGGCTGGGTCCGGAGGAAATGCCCGAATTGCGTGTTGCTCATCTTGTAAACGATGAGGGGGGTGACGGCTTCTACGGTACACATACCCGGTGTATGGCGGAGGGCCTCCATTTCCCCCAGCACTTCTCCTTCCCCTAAAAATTCAAGGATATAATCTTTCCCATTCTCTTCCGTGATGTAGCATTTGACGATGCCGGATTTAATTACATACACGCTGGAATGCTGGTGCTCCTGGGTGATCAGCCGTTGTCTTTCAGGAAAACTTCGCTGTACAAGGGCCCCTTTTGAGTGGACGCTGACAGCCAGACTGTCCATTAACTGAAGCAATTTGAGGTTGGTTCTGATCATATCCATCCGGTATTCAATTCCCTGATGGCCCCGGGAGGAAGGGTCCCGGGCCTTGGTAAACGGAGGGCTACCGGGGAAACGGGACAAATGTCCCAAAAATTCTGGCAATTCGGGATAATTTCGAGGCTTATCATTCAAGCAATGCGAAATATGAAATATTCGATGGGCATGGCGCTTCTGCTGTGCTGTTCCTTCAAAGACGTTAACCACCCGTACAAAGGCCATAGACTTCCCGAAATGAACAGACAGGCAATGGATATACCGGCATGGCCCAAGGTGGAATTACACCTCCACCTGGATTGTTCCCTCAGTTATGAAGTAGTGAACAGGATCGATCCATCCATTTCCCGGGAAGTCTATGAGAAGGAGTTCGTGGTGCCGGCCAAATGTACGAACCTGGCAGATTACATAAAGCGTGCGGCCAGAGAGATCGAGCTGATGCAGACGGAGGAACAATTGCGGTTAGTCACCCTGGATCTCTTCGACCAGCTGCAGCGGGATCACGTCATTTATGCCGAGATCCGGTTTGCCCCGCTACAACATCTGAATAAAGGCCTGTCGCCGCAGCAGGTGGTAAGCGCAGTAGATCGCGCCGTTGCAGAAGGCACTAAAAAGACCGGTATTGGGATGGGGGTCATTCTTTGCACGTTGCGGCATTATTCCGCCGGGCAGAGCATGGAAACGGTAAAGCTGGTGGAGCAGTTTAAAGATACCCATATCGTCGGATTTGACATAGCGGCTGACGAAGCGGGATATCCTATTGACAATCATATAGCCGCATTCGAATATGCCCGGTCAAAAAATATTTCCTGTACCGCGCATGCGGGGGAGGCCAAAGGGGCGCAAAGTGTTTGGGAGACGCTGCACAATTTTCACCCCAGCCGGATCGGGCATGGGGTAAGAAGCATCGAAGACAGCAGCCTGCTGAATTTTCTGAAGCAACAACATATTCATCTCGAAATCTGCCCTACCAGCAACCTGCAGACCAATATTTACGACCAGATGAAGGATCATCCTGTAGACAGGCTTTACCGATCAGGAGTATCGCTCAGCATCAATACGGATTCACGGGCCGTCTCCCATACTACGTTAAACCGGGAATATGGCAGGGTAGCGGAGACTTTTCACTGGACGAAGGCCGATTTCCTGGCTTGTAACCTGGAAGCTGTCGAGCATGCTTTTACCAGTGCGGAAAATAAGGAGAGACTGAAAAAGGTTTTGTTGAAAGGGTATGGGGCCAGGCAGTGATGGCGAATATCCGGCTGCTCCTGCCCGTCAGTCAAGGCTCCATACGAATTGCGAATCCGCCCTTTTGACGATCCATTGTTTTCCGGTGACGCCTGCGGATCCGGAGAGGTCGGAGACGGCCGGAGGATCGATCTTTTTTTCTATCGGGTAGATTTTTAGGTTATACTGGGTAGTACCGGGCATTCCCAGATCGATCCAGGCATACAGGTAATTCATGAAAGCAAGCCGGGAGTCTTCGGTACCGTACGTGATCAAAAGGTGATCCTTTGCAAGGGTAAATGATTTTTTATCGCTATGGAGCAGTCCGAAGGATCCGAATTCAGCGGGATTCTTCTCATCGCTGAAGATCCGCAGGCCCGGCGCTGTTAAACCCAAAAAGAAGCGAAAGGAGGAAGTCCTCCAATTTAGAGGAATATCGGAGGGGCCTCCCCACCAAAAGGGGGAGCGCACTAATTCCTGGTTTTGCAGTTCCTGCCATTCGGGCATTTGTTCCAGGAGAATGGGGAGCACACCGGTAACCTCGTATTTGCCGGTCATTTTTACGAACCCGCATTGGTAGAATTTTATCGCTTCAAAATGATCATCGGTTTTCTTCAACTGGATCAGCAGGTCTCCGCCGCCTCTCCGTTTCAAAACGATCAGCAGGAGTCCTCCCTCTTTCAGCTGGTCGTAAAAACAGGAGGGCAGGTCATAGGAGCTGGCCGCAAAAACAACCCGGTCGAAAGGGGCCCCTGGTTCATAGCCGAATCCGCCATCACCTGGCAATATTGTTACATTCGGGATGGCCGATCTTTCAATGTTCTCTTTTGCCTGCAGCGCCAGTTCCGGAATGATCTCGGTGCTATAAACATGGCCTTCGTCTCCCACGAGGGCGCCCAGGAGGGCGGCGGTCCATCCACTGGCCGCGCCGATCTCAAAAATCGTATTTCCTTTTCCTACTTCAAGGAAGTCCAGCATTTTCAGGACTATGTAGGGCTGTGATATGGTCGATGTGAATTCACTGCCCGGTTCATCATAGAGGGAGAGCGGTTTGTTGGCATATAATATAGGCAGCAGGGCTGGTAAATTCTCCTCTGTGACCACAGTCCAGTCCGGGTGGGGATATTCTCTGAATTTATTGACAAAGAGGTGCCGCGGAGTCTGCCGGAATGCTTCTTTTATGGCGTTGTGGTATTCATTGTCTTTTTGCAGGAACGGCGCCTGGGCGAGTAGTTGTTCCTGTAATTTCCTGATTATTTCCATAGATGATTTTATTTTTCGAACCGAAAGAAGAAGGGAATCGGCCGCAAATTAGGGAAATATGCCTGCCGGGAGAATAAGGGGAAATACTAGTTTTTTTAGTTTAAAAAATAAGAGATATTACCAGACGGCTCGATAGATGATATGGCCAATTCCAATAATGGGGACATCATAAAGGTATTGGCAACAGTGGTTGAAATTTTAAAAAACTTCACTGCTGAATACCCGCAGGTTGAAATCTTTTTCTCAGGAAGTACGGGTTATCGCACGAGATTATATACCCGGATTCTTAAAATGCATTATGCAGACTTTTGTCAGGATTTTGCAATTTCAGCAATAATCGGTTCAGAAAACCAAAGCAAGAGAATTCCTTTTGATCCAAAGGCTGAAATGGAATATTTGGGGTTTTTAATCAAAAGAAATGAGTAACTTTATTAAAATGTCGTTAGCAAAGAAAAATACAGCCAAAAAGACGCTCCCAAAAAGGGCTTCCGCTTCCACTGTAGTGGTTGTAAGGAAACGTATAGCAGCGAAGGACACTTTATTTCCTGAAAAAGTAGCAAGAGCAAAAAAAATCCTCAGCAATACGCAGTTTTTATAGCCTCTGATCAAATAAACATTCTACAAACGTGATGTCAATGCATTATTCCTGGAGATCCCTTTGCGGATGTCATTTCGCAACGCAGCCATAAAAAGTCGCTTCTGCACATCAAAGTTATATAGATCTTGATAATAGCCAGTGGCACTACGGTACAGGTAAACGGAATATTCAGCCTTCCCAGAGCTCCGATAATATTGATGTCCAAAATAGGTTCCGCCTTCACCAAGCGATCTGAAAATTTGATTGATATCCCGATAAATATCAATGATTTTTTGTTTATGGCCTCTGGAATCTATGAATTCCCTAAATATGCCGCTTCGTACGTAAGAAAGATCAGGATGCTCAGGAAAGGAATCGTATAGCGTTGGAAAATTGTCGACAATTTCGTTAAAATCTTTTTTGGAATATTTAATTTTTTCACCATCAATATCTGCGATGGTGATACTGTCTGAGTGGGTATAATATGCGGAACGGTCGATTTTTTCAGGGGTTTTATGCCAGGATGTGTCGGCGGGATTAGGAGAGTTGCTGTTTTTGCTGCTATCGGACGGCGTGATTGGGTTACTGCTTTTGGGGTTGTTACAGCTCAAACTGATAAGGAGGGCTATACAGGGGAGGGGCTTCATAAAATTGGTGGAATAGTGAATAAGAAACAAAAGTTAGCGTAAATTTAGTCACAATGCTCAGCATATGGATAAACGTACATTTTTGAAAGGGATGGCGATCGCCGGTCTGGGAGCGCCTTTGTCCAGGAGCGCCCTGGCGGAATGGGTAGGCCGATTCGGGCAGGAGCCGGCGGGATCGCTGGCGGACAAGGAGGATTTCTGGGCCGGGATCCGGGGAGGCTACCGGCTGACCCCGGAGTATATCAACCTGGAGAACGGCTATTATAATATTCAGCCCGGGGAGATCCTGGAGGCTTTTATCGGGCATGTCCGGGCAGTAAATTATGAAGGCGCGCATTATATGCGTACTGTCCAGTTCGATAATAAGAAGGCCGTCACCGCCAAGCTGGCGGCGTTGGCCGGTTGCTCCTCCGAGGAGCTGATCATCACCCGCAATACTACCGAATCCCTGGATATGATCATTGCCGGCTATCCCTGGAAGCAGGGGGATGAAGCCATCATGGCGGAGCAGGATTATGGCGCCATGCTCAGGATGTTCCGGCAGGCGGAGCGTCGTCACGGCATTGTGCGCAAGGTCATTTCCATACCCAACCATCCTTCTTCCGATGAGGAGATAGTAGACATCTATGCAAAAGCCATTACTCCCCGGACGCGCCTGCTGATGGTCAGCCATATCGTGAATATCACCGGGCAGGTATTGCCGGTGCGGAAGATTGGCGAGATGGCTCATGCCAGGGGAGTGGAAGTGATGGTGGACGGGGCGCATTCCTTTGCACATATCCGGCATGCCATCCCCGATCTGCAATGCGACTATTACGGGGCGAGCCTCCACAAGTGGCTAAGCGTTCCCCTGGGCGCCGGTTTGCTGTACGTCAAAAAAGAACATACGGAAAAGATATGGCCGCTGCTGGCGGAGCCTGACGATTCGGCCAGGGGTATCACGTTGCTGAATCATACCGGCACGTTGCCTGTCCATACGGACCTCGCTATCAGCGACGCCATCGACTATTATACTACGCTGGGGGCCGAAAGAAAGGAGGTCCGTCTCCGTTACCTGCAACAATACTGGACCACCCGGGCGCGGACGCTGCCGAAGGTGGTGGTCAATACCCCGGCAGATCCCGCGCGTACCTGCGGGATCGCCAATGTGGGCATTCAGGGGATGAAGCCCGCCGACCTGGCGGACAGGTTACTCCATCAATATAAGATCTACACGGTGGCTATCGATTCTCCTGCCGCCGGGGTGCAGGGTTGCCGTATTACTCCCAATGTGTTTACCCTGCCGGAGGAACTGGATGTGCTGGTGCGGGCATTGAAGGAGTTGAGCGTCTGAATAGACGCGAAAGAGTCCCATGATGATATACGGAGTTGATTCTATAACCTTAAAATATCTCCTATGGCTGAAACAAAAACAAAAGTCACCCAACAATCCGTCGAAGACTTCCTGGACAAGGTTACCGAAGGGAAAAAGCGGGAAGATAGTGAGACCCTTATCAAGCTGATGAAGAAGATAACGGGGAAGCCTGCCAAAATGTGGGGGGCGAGTATCATCGGCTTTGACAAATACCATTATAAGTATGAGAGCGGTCACGAAGGGGAGATCTGTTTGGCGGGCTTCTCCCCGCGAAAGCAAAATTTTTCGCTGTATGTGATGGCAGGCATCCCCGGTCAGGACGATCTGCTGAAAAAACTGGGCAAACACAAAGCTGCGAAAGGATGCATCTATGTCAAAAAGCTGGAGGATATCGACCTCGGCGTCCTGGAGAGCCTGATCAGGCGATCGATTGACTATATAAAAAAGAAGTATGCGGAGAAATAAACGGTGCCGGGAGATATCCGGTTGGTTTTTTGGAACAAATAGGGACAGCCCTTACATTCGTGCCCGGGAAAACTAAACTCTTTTAATGATTATGAAACAGATATTGCTTGCTGTCAGCTTTTTTGTCCTTACGATGGCCGGGTATACCCAGCAGGGAGCCACTGTGACCGCAAAAGATTATGAACATGCGGAGAGTCAGCTGATCTATAATACCCAACAACGGGTGGACCGCGGCGGGGTGATTCCCAACTGGCTTCCCGATGACCGGTTCTGGTATCGTGTACTGACAGCGCAGGGGAGTGAATTCATTTTGGTGGATCCGGTCCGGAAAACACGTACGGCCGCTTTTGATCAACAAAAGCTGGCGTCGGCCCTTGCAACGGCATCCGGCAAACAAGTGGACCCATTCAGGCTGCCCTTCCGGGCTTTTACATTTTCTCCCGATGGAAAATCTATTTTGTTCCGGGCCAATGATAAAAAATGGAGCTGCGATCTTATCACCTATACCTGTGCGCCCGATAATTCTACGTTGATAACTCCGGCGCCGGCTAAAGAAGAAGGCCGTCGAAGGAGCATCGGAGTGGAGGTCCTGTCTCCGGACGGAAAACGGGCGGCCTTTATAAAGGACGACAATTTATGGGTCCGTGCTATCAGGACGAATGATTCGACCCAACTGACGACGGATGGCATCAAGGATTTTGGATATGCTACGGATAATGCCGGCTGGAAGAGCGGTGATGGTCCAATCGTTTGCTGGTCGCCCGACTCTAAAAAGATTGCCACGTTCAAACAGGACCAGCGCAGTGTCAGCGACATGTACCTTGTCACTACCAATGTAGGCAAGCCCATCCTGAAATCGTGGAAATATCCTTTGCCTGGCGACTCAGCGATCGCGACCATTCAACGGGTCATTATCGATGTCGATAATAAAAAGGTGATCCCGCTGCAAATTCCACCCGATCCTCACAGGGGAACGCTCAGCGATGATATCTCCAGCAGCGGCTCTTTTGATGATGTGGATTGGAGCGATGGGGAACAGCTGGCTTTTGTGTCTACTTCCCGGGATCATAAAAATGAAAAATTCCGTATTGCCGACCCTGTTACGGGCGCGGTGCGGGAGGTATTCGGGGAGACTGCGCCCACGCAGTATGAATCGGGATGGGAAAGCATTAACTGGCGGTATCTGCATAAGTCAAACGAAATTATCTGGTTCTCGGAACGTGACAACTGGGGGCATCTTTATTTATATGATGCCGTCACCGGGAAGCTGAAAAATCAGATCACCAAAGGAGAGTGGGTGGTCACCCGGCTGCTGAAGGTGGATGAAAAAAAACGTCTTCTTTATTTTGTCGTCGATGGGCGCCAGCCGGAGAATCCCTATTTCAGCCAGTTCTATAAGGTGGGGTTTGACGGAAAGGGACTGACGCTGCTGACTCCCGAAGAGGGGAACCATGTTATCACCTTGTCTCCCGGCGGCAGTTATTTCATCGATAGCTATTCCAAACCAAACGTTCCCGCTGTCACGGTGCTGCGTGATCTGAACGGCAAACTGATCAGCCCTTTGGAAAAAACCGATATTTCCCGGCTCACGGCCATCGGCTGGAAGCCGCCTGTTCCGATCGTGGTCAAAGCGCATGATGGGAAGACGGACTTATACGGGCTGCTGTTTACACCGTCTACACTGGATCCAGCTAAGAAGTACCCGATCATCGATTATATCTATCCCGGTCCACAGGGCGGCAGTGTGGGAAGCTGGTCTTTCGTGTCGGCAAGGGGCGATAACCAGGCGTTGGCCGAACTGGGGTTTATCGTAGTAGAAATAGAAGGCACGAGTAATCCTCTTCGTTCGAAGGGCTATCATGATATGAGCTATGGGGACATGTCGGAGAATACGTTGCCTGACCAGGTTGCCGGGATCCGGCAGCTTGCGCAGCAGTACGCTTATATCGATACGAACCGGATCGGGATCTGGGGGCATTCGGGAGGTGGTTTTGCTACCGCCGGAGCTATGTTCCGCTACCCGGATTTCTTCAAGGTTGGTATTTCGGAGTCCGGCAATCACGATAACCGGAACTATGAGGATGACTGGGGAGAGCGGTATGATGGGTTGCTGGTGCGGGGGAAAAACGGAGTTTCCAATTATGAGGCACAGGCCAATCAGAACTATGCGGCCAACCTGAAAGGAAAGCTGATGCTGGCGCATGGGCTGATGGATAATAATGTGCCGCCATACAATACGATGCTGGTGGTAGAGGCTTTGGAAAAGGCCAATAAGAATTATGACCTGGTGGTCTTCCCTAACAGCCCACATGGCTATGGGAGTTATTCCCTGTATATGATGCGCCGCCGCTGGGATTATTTTGTAAAGAACCTGGCGGGCGCCGAGCCTCCGTCCGAGTACCTGTTACAGGTAAAAAAGGATCCGCGTAACGGGGGGCAGTAGACCTCCTATATCATATATAAAAGAGCCCCTGACGCATTGGCGTCAGGGGCTCTTTTCGTTGACTGTGGGCATCATGATGAATACGTGGTGGGATGTTAATTTTTTGGCGAGGCAGAAAAAATAGTTCACCTTAGTAGTGATTATTCTTCCATCATTTTATTTATACCCCCTCACGACAACCCGCAAAGGCAAAGATTAAGTAGTTTTTATCTTCATAAACTACAAAATATCTTTTCATGAAACAGAATGGTAAAACTTCCGAAGCGACGGCTACGGCCAAGGTCGCGTCTACGGCGCCTCCCGCGGTCCGGGAGCGTTGGGCCCGGGATTATGTATTCGACGTGTTGAAGGAGCTGGGCATTCATTTTATTTTTGGGGTGCCCGGTACTAATGAGATTCCCATTATAGACGGGACGTCTTATCCGGAGAATGAAGTGCGGTATATTGAATGCCTGCATGAGAATATTGCCATGGGGGCTGCTATGGGCTCTGCGCGTATGACGGGAAAGCCGGGCGTCGTCGTCGTACATGTCACTCCCGGTATTGCACATGGGATCGGGAACCTGTTTAACGCCAGTCGTTCGCAGGTACCGTTGGTGATCCTGTGTTGCCAGCAGCAGAATGAGTTGGTCACTCAGGAGCCGCTGCTTGCTTCCAACCTGGTGGAGCTTGCCAAACAATATACTAAGTGGGCGCATGAGATCCGCACGCCGGAAGAGATCCCGCTAGTGTTGCAGCGGGCTTTCAAGGAGGCGATGGCGCCGCCGAATGGTCCGGTATTCCTGTCCATCCCCTGGGAATTTATGATGTGCCGTATCGGGGAGCATGCGGCGATCAAAGGGGTTACGAGAATTTCTCCTCATTTCACGGGAGACCAGGAGGGCATCCGGCGATCGGCAGCAATCCTGGCCTCGGCTAAAAACCCGATTATCGTGGCCGGCGATGCGGTGGGGTATGCCGGAGCCTGGAAGGAGATGCAGCAGCTTGCTGAACTGCTGGGGGCGCCTGTATTGTTGCAATCCTTCAGCAGCCTGGCCAATTTTCCTAACGACGATATTCACTGGCAGGGAGAGCTGCCCGGGTCTCAGCAGGGTATCCAGCAGGTTTTCAGTCAGCACGATGCCGCCTTCCTGGTTGGTTTTGGCGCGCAGGCTCAACTGGCGGTATTCAAATATTCCGATGGACCGCTGATCCCCGATCATGTACGCCAGGTCTATCTCACGAATAATACCTGGGATATCGGCAAGAATTATTATGGGGAAGCGGCTGTGCTGGGAGATATTAAAGCTACGCTGCCTTATCTCAACGGGTATATCCGCGAACTAAAGGTGGAAGGCGCAGCCCAACGCAATGAACGTCTGGCCACACTGGCCCTCGAACGCAGAAAGAAATGGGACGACTATAAGAAGACGGCGATGGAGCAACCGGAAGTCTGGGGGGTGGTGATTGCCGACGCGCTCCGGGAAACGGTGATTTCCAGGGGGCTGGAGGATCAATTTGTCTATGTGCATGAGGCGGTATCCGATGGCGCCCCCTTTCAATACCTGCTTCCATTCGGTACAACCGGCGCTCAGCCTATCAGTTATTACTGTGTGGCCGGGGGCTCCCTGGGCTGGTCGATGCCGGCGTCGCTGGGGATAAAGCTGGAGCCGAAAGGGGTGCAGGGGATCACGACCAAGCTGGTCGTCAATGCGGTAGGGGATGGGTCTTCCCTCTTCTACCCGCAGGTCTATTGGACGGCCGCCCATGAAAAGCTGGGGGTACTGTATATCATCACGAATAATCATGAGTATCATACCTTACAATTGGGGCTGCAGCAGGTAGTGGGCGCTTATGGCGGCGCGCCGGGCTACCAGTGGCATCCGGCCACCAATGACCCGGGATACCTTCGGATCGACCGGCCCCGGTTCGATTTTGTTGCGGTAGCCAGGGCTTTCGGGGTGGATCAGGGGGAAGTGGTAAAAAAGCCGGTCGATGTAAAAGCAGCCATTCAGCGGGGAGTGGATTATGTACTGGCCAATAACCGGTCTTATATACTGGATATCCATACAGCCAAAGATACTCCTGCCGCGCCTCCCACCGATAAGGCGTTGCTAAAGGAAATGTATAAACGCTACCAGGAGCAGCCTCCGCTTGATTTTTTCCATAACGCGGCGTTGAAGGCTGCGGCTTATTCCAACGGGAACGGTCATGCTGCGCTGCCGCCGAATACACCTTCTTTATTCTGATCGCCGGCATGCCGGTCGGTCACAGGATACTGGCGCTGATCGCCGGGACAGATCACCAGCCCTGGCGCTGATAACCGAAGTCCTATTTCATCACCATAAACCATGCGGTAACCTCCTGCAATAAAAGAGGTCGTTATATGAAAAACGAAAAAGTAGATATCGCCATCGTAGGCGGAGGGGTATCGGGCCTTTATAGCGCCTGGACCCTGAAAAAGAAGTTCCCTGACAAAAAGATCGTCGTTTTTGAAGGCGGAGATCATATCGGGGGCCGGCTGCTTTCCGTCAAGCCGCCCCATATTCCGGATATGGTCGCAGAACTGGGAGGCATGCGGATCCTGGAAAACGGGCAGCCGCTGGTAGTGCAGCTCATCGACGAATTGAATAAGCAGCTTCCTGCCGGGGGAAAAATCGAAAAGTACGATTTTCCGGTAGATGAACCTCAGAATATTGCCTACCTGCGGGGAGTCTATCTCCGTCTTGCTGACTTTACCACTGAACCCGGGAAAGTGCCTTACCGGCTTTCGTTCCTGGAGAGCGGCAATTCGCCGGGAGCCATCATCGTAAATGCCATTGAGCAGATCGTGCCCGGCATTACGAATCCTACACTTACCGAAGATCAGCGGCGGCTGATGGCAAGGGATGCCCTCTTTGAAGGCAAACCGCTTTATCAACAGGGCTTCTGGAATGTGCTGTACCGCGTCGTCAGTGGGGAAGGATACCAGTTCAGTATGGATGCCGGGGGATACGACAGTACACTCTGTAATTGGAATGCGGCCGATGCCATTCCCTGGTACCTCTCCGATTTTGGTATCAACCCCGAATACAAGGGCTTCAAGAACGGTTTTCAGCAGGTACCCAAAACACTGGGAGACTTCTTTACCGCGCTGGGCGGGGAGATCCGGCTGAAGGCCAAACTGGAAGGATTTCAATGGAAGGATGGGGTCTTCGAATTAACGATCAACGGGGAAGTCCTTACGGCGGGTACGCTGATACTGGCGATGCCCCGCCGTTCGCTGGATCTGATAACGTCTGGCAGTCCCTTGCTGCAAACGATACAACCATTGATCGCCAGTGTAACGCCGAGACCTCTTTTCAAGCTGTTCACTACCTATTCGAATCCCTGGTGGCTGGTCGCCGGATATACGGGGCCGGATGGGAAATTCGTGCCGCTGGAAGCCGGCCGCAGTGTTACCGACCTGCCGGTACGTCAGACCTACTATTGGCCGAAGGATGACGGATCGCCTGCGCTGCAAGGGGAAGCCATGCTACTGGCCAGCTATGATGACGGTGATAATACCGGTTTCTGGGATGGACTCCGGCCGCAACGGGGACAGGCCTGGAAATTGGGGTTGCCCAATGGCCGGGTAGAGCAGCCTTTTGAAGGAGATAAAAGGACGAATGGCGCTGAGCTGGACTGGTATCAGTATGCGGCGCCTACGGCGATGGTTAGAGAAGTAGCCCGGCAGCTGCAGATCATGCATGGTCTTCCGCATACACCGGTGGTGAACAATGCCGCTTTCCGCGATTGGGGGCAGGATCCTTTTGGCGGTGGATGGAACAGCTGGAATATCGGTGCGAAGAGCTGGGAGGTCAAGGAGCAGATCACCCATCCCATTCAGAATATCCCGCTGCATATCTGCGGGGAGGCTTATTCCGATGCACAGGGATGGGTGGAAGGGGCTTTGCAGTCCGCGACGATCATGCTCGGCAAGCTGGTGGCGGCTGCTGTACGGCCTGTGGCTAAACTGGAAACGGTCTAGGCTTTCTTCTATACAGTCAGGGTGAATGAGCCGGCTATTGTGTGTCAATGGCCGGTTTATTTTTTTGTATATTGAGGAAATTCTATGCGATTTTACCGTCAATATCAACCCGGAGCGCCCTTATCGGAACTGATCGAATGTTATTGGGTCTTTCGCGCGCCCGGGGAGTCCGGCGGAGTTGAAAGGTTGATACCGGGTGGCCGGGTGGAAATGATCTTTCATTTCGGATCTCCTTTTCAGTTGTTGGCCCATCCGGATTCGCCCGCAGGTGAACAAGGTACGTCCGTTCATTTTATGGGTCAAAGGGACCGGGTCTTTTTCGGGAGTTCGAAAGGATATACGGATATGCTGGGAGTGCGGTTTAAACCCGGCGGCCTGGCGGCATTCACACCCATACCATTAGCCGAATTGCTGAACAGGTTGATCCCTGCCGATTACATTTTGGGGAATGCGATTAAAGGATGGGAAGACAGGTTATTCGAATTGGGGGAGGACTCTCAGCGGGTCCTTTTGCTGGATCAGTTATTATCCGGCCTGATCAGGGAACTGCCGGCGGATAAAATCCTTCTTCGTCCGGTGCTGGCTACTATCCGGAATTATCCGGACGAGCTCTCCATTCAGGCGGTCTGTGAACAAACCGGTTGGTACTATAAAAAGCTGGAACGCTCCTTTAAGGAAACGGTAGGTTATACTCCCAAACAATATTGCCGGATTCTCCGTTTTAACAAGGCCATCCGGCAGATGGGCCGATTCAAGGAGGTCTCCCTGACAAAAGTCGGTTATGCCTGCGGATATTATGATCAGTCTCATTTTATCAAGGATTTTTCCCGGTATACGGGCATCACTCCGGGAAGTTTCTCTCTCGTTGATCATTCCATGGCCGATTACCTGATCCGTCACCAGCTTGTCTAATTTTTACAATTTTCGGCCCGCTGAAGGGTATAGTTTTGGGCCTATGAACTCATCAAAGAAATTGTTGGCCCTTTTCGGCACCCTTCTGTCAGGAATATGCTGGTATTTATCCTTCGATCTTTCCCTCCATGCCTGGTGGGCGCTGTGGCTGGCTCCCATACCTGTATTGTACCTTTCTATGCGGGTTACCGGGTTCCAGGCTTACGGAGTGGCGTTCCTGGCCGTATTGATCGGCAGGTTAAGCTGGTTTTCCTTTTTACATACGGTGCTGCCTTTGCCGGTCGTATTGCTGTTTACCATTATTTTCCCTGCCATCTTCGGAATGATCATCCTGGCCGTACGGAAAATTATAGCAAGCTCTCCACCGGTTATCGCGATCTTCGCCTATCCCGTTTTGTGGACTGCATTTGAATATCTTCAATTCCTGTATTCACGCGATGGCACCAACGGAAGCATTGCCTATACCCAATGTGATCTTCTTCCCCTGGTGCAGCTTGCCTCCTTAACGGGAGTGCTGGGCATCACGTTCGTCGTAAGTTTTGTTCCATCCGTCGTTGCGCTGGCTCTTTATTCCCATCGCGGGGGAAAAAAGAGCAGGAATTTTATTTTGCCTGCCCTGTTTCTAGTCCTATGCGTATTTATTTTCGGGTTGATCCGTTTATACAGCGGCCGGACCCAAAAGGGGGGAACGGCAGGGCGGGCGGGAGAGTCAATGCACGAAGTCACTGTCGGGCTGGCGGCCATCTCTATAAATTCTTATCATAAAAGTGTGTATGATCGCAGGCCTGAAACGGCATTGTACATAACCAATCTCTATTTACAGGAGGTCAGGGCACTTAGCGACAAGGGCGCCCAAATCATATTACTGCCAGAGAAAGGCATCGCCGTATCCGATTCCACTGAGGCGGTCATCAGGGGGCTTTTCCAGGATGCAGCCCGTCATTTTGGGGTAACGATCATCGTGGGAGTGAACAGTCTCTCCAATGATCGCCTGGAGTGCCAGGCCTGGGTCATATCGCCCGATGGGCGTCTGCTCCTGAATTACCGGAAAGTGAAGCTGTTCGAGGGAGAAGTCGCAGATGGGTTTATGCCGGGTAAAGGGCCCGGCTTTTTTCCTTTGAAGGAGGCGCTCGCCGGCGTGGCCATTTGTAAAGACCTCGATTTTGAAAAATATATGCGTCTCTACCGGCAGCAGGGCGCTTCGATCCTGTATGTACCCGCCTGGGATTTCAACCGGGATGGGTGGTTTCATTCCCGCATCGCGATGATGCGGGCCGTCGAAAACGGGTATAGTCTTGTCCGGAATGCACAGGAAGGAAGGCTGACGATCAGCGATGATCGGGGGAGGGTCCTGGCGGAGGCAAACGCTGAAGATGGGCAGCGGGGCTTTTTAACAGGCCGCGTGGGGCCTTCGGCAGGCCCCACGCTGTACAGCCGATGGGGGGATTGGTTTGGCCTGCTGAATCTTTTTGCTGCCGTTGGTTTTTTACTATTTTTAGTTATGCGGGTATTCAGAGTGTGTTGATCTCTAAATGAGGGGCATAGTGTATTTTTAGGTATGAAAAATATTGTAACCTTCCTGTTGATGGGGCTGCTGGCGAATCAGGGTGTTTCGCAGGTCTTTCTAAAGGACATTGCATTCACGAATGCAACGATCATCGATGCCAACCACCGGCAGCCGCTGGAGCATCAGACCATCCTTCTCCGGGGGAAGACGATCGCCGCCATTTTTCCGGATGGCCGGCAACCCTTACCCGATTCTGCTGTCGTTTTTAATTTGAAAGGAAAGTTTGTCATACCGGGGCTGATCGATACGCATGTCCATATGGCTACAGATCCTTCCGGAACGGATAACCGGGCCGCTACGCTGCGGGTGCTGGAAAATATGTTATATACGGGTATAACTTCCGTACGGGATATGGCGGGGGATGCACGCACGCTGGCCGGATTATCCCGGGATGCGCTGACAGGTGATATTGTTTCGCCGGATATCTATTATTCGGCGCTGATGGCGGGGCCTGCTTTTTTCCGGGATCCGAGAACGATCGCTACCGCAAGGGGCGGCGTTGCCGGCGGGATGCCTTATATGAAAGCGGTATCTGATTCTACCAATTTGGTCCTGGCTGTAGCCGAAGCAAAGGGAACGGGAGCGTCAGGCATAAAATTATATGCTCAATTGCCGGCGAAGCTGGTGGCAGCCATCGTTGCCGAAGCGCGGAAGCAGGGGTTGATGGTCTGGGGCCATGCCTGGTTATCTCCTGCGAAGCCGTCTGATCTGATAAACGCGGGCGTCTCTTCCATTTCCCATGCGCCGCTGATAATCCATGAAACAATGGACAGCATTCCTGCTTCGTGGAAGAATTCTGTTCATCCCTCTCCCTTCTGGGATGATGCAGTGCCTTCCTATACAGCCCTGTTCCGGCTGATGAAGGAGCATCATACTATATTGGATGCGACCATGGCCACTTATCAAAAATGGGGGAAAGAGGATCCGGCCTATCAATACGACTATGAGATCACCAAAAGGATTACGGCACAGGCCTACAAGGCCGGTGTAACTATCTGCGCCGGTACGGATGATGATCAGGAGAGCCTGGTGCAGCATGAAATGCACCTGCTGGTATACGATGCAGGGTTGTCGCCTATCGATGCGCTTGTTGCGGCGACCTTGCATGGAGCGCAGGCGATCGGTATCGATGGAGCCACCGGCACCATCGATGTGGGAAAGGCGGCCGATCTGGTGGTGCTGGATCAGAATCCGCTGGCCGGGATCGATAACATTAAATCCGTTTTTATGGTGATGAAGGCGGGGAAGATCTTTAAAAAATAAACTTATGACCCCGCTACCGGTTTGACCATAGCCGTTTGATAACGGGCAAAAGGCCGACGGAAAGGAGGATGCTTCCGATGAGCATCCAGTTGTCCATGTCCATGAAAAAAATAAAGAGGAGGGCGCCGAGCAGGATGCAGATCATGTTTATCTTTGGAAATTGCCTGCTCCGCCATAAGCCTGCGGCCAACAGCATCAGACCGATAAAGGCAAGGTAGGAGCAACCCGTATTCCATTTCAGGAACCCTTGCTTATTCGTCAGTTCGATGAGGGCCGCCCGGGCTCCGTCATAATACTGCGGCTGAACCCGGCCGATCGCCGCAAAAGACAACCAGGAAGATACGACTCCCGCCATCGCCACGCATCCGATGATGCCGATGGCAGCCCCCACGAAAGCAAGACATTGGTTGGACCGGAAAAGGAACCAGGAAAGGATCAATAGAATGACCAGCAAAAAGGGAGTGGCCAGGTAAACGATAAAATGGGCCATGACAAAGCCATGACCCCGTCCTGCGGCCAGCCCCTCGAACAGGCGTCCGGCATCGTAGGAAGGGCGCTCTAATTGAAAGTTGAAAAAACCATGGATCGAGTGGAAATGAAGGGCAAATCCAAGGATGGATAGGACAGGCCATAACAATAAAGAAACAGCTAACACTTTTTTGGCGGTGGAATGATCAGGCATATTGTAAGTTTTACCCGGTAAAAGTAGAACCGGGCTGCCTGCGAAAATGTGACCGTGGTCACGAAATGGAAAGATGTCTTCTAATGCGACCGTGGGGAATAAACAGAGAGGCGTCTTCTCTTTACCCTGCTGAAAGTCTCCCGGCTCATTCCCAGGTAGGCGGCCAAATGGATCTGGGGGAAACGGAGGATCCAGTCGGGGTGATTTTTCAGCAGCAGGCGGTAACGTGTATCCGGATTGTCGTCGATCAGCGAGGTATATTGATGGGTACTGACCGACCAGTCTTTCATAATCCTTCCCAGGCTTAAAAAGAGTTTGTCCCCGGCGATCAATTGATGAATATCCTGCAGGGAGATGATCGCTACTTCGGCTTTTTCCGTTGCCTGTATATGGTTGATGGTCGGTTGCTGTCCGACAAAGCTTTCCAGGTCGCCGATCCAGTCGTTTTCCGTAAAAAAGTGGAGCGTATGTTCCTTCTCCTCCTTCCGCTGGAACATACGGAAGCCACCCCGTAGAACCATCGCCGTGAACCCGCATACTTTCGGAGGCGCCAGTAGATATTCGTTCCTCCGGAAGGACTGTACATGAAGTTTTTCCAGGAATAGCTGTATCTGTGCCGCCGTGAAGGGGAAGATTTTTAAAAGAGAGAGTTGTATTTGTTGCTCCAGGTTCAAGGATGCCGTTATGGATTGTAAAAATAGGCAATTGTCGGGGAGCGGGGGGACTATTTTATTTATGGAAATTCTTCCGATTGGAATCTTCACAGATATGTTTAGGAACTATTTCAAAATCATCGGCAGAAATCTCTGGCGCAATAAATTATACACCCTGATCAATATCATTGGTCTTGGAGTGGGGATCGCCACCATAGTCTGGGGCTTTCAAAATTATCGATTCAGTTTCAGTTATGACAACTTCCATAAAGACAAGGAGTGTATCTTTCGGGCGCTTATCAAAGTTGCCGGCAGCGATGACCTCAAAGGCCCTTGCCCGATGCCTTTGGCCACCTTCGCAAAAAATGATTTTCCGGGTGTAAAAGAAACGGTAAGATGGGATGGCCGCCCCCTGAATATCAAGGCAGAAGGAGGCGAAGCCCTGGCTTCACAGGCTAACTTTACCGACCCCGCATTTTTTAATTTATTTAGTTTCCCGCTCCTGCGGGGCGCCATCGACCTGAATAACCGCTCCACTGTAGTGATCACCGAAAGATCCGCCCGAAGATTCTTTGGGGATACGGATCCCATTGGGAAAACCCTTCTTTTTTATTCAGACCAGACCTATAAAAAACCCTTAACGGTCACTGGCATCTTAAAAGATCCCCCTGCCAATTCTACGATCCAGTTTGACAACATTACCGATATTGACAACCGGCTCCGGCCCGATGGCTCCGCCGTCAAAGAGGATGACTGGTCCTGGTTTGCCGATGCCGTCTTCCTGAAACTGGCCCAACCCGGCCAGGCGGTCCGGCTCCAGGAAAATTTCAGGAAATATCTCCCGTTCGAACAATCGGCCCGGCGGGACATAAAAGTTACTTCCATTGTGCTGGAGCCCATTTTGCAGGTAGCCAACCAATCCGGCTATATTGATAAGAATGCATTGGACCAGCGTCCCCAGGATGCCGCGGCTTATGTTCCGCTCATACTGGGCATACTCGTCCTGCTGTCGGCCTGTTTGAACTTTGCTAACACTACCGTGGCGCAAAGCAATCGAAGGCTGAAAGAAATCGGCATGCGCAAAGTGATGGGAAGTTCCTTCAGGCAGATCATGGGTCAGCAGCTATTGGAATGCGCCCTGATCGTATTGCTTGCTATCGGTTTTTCCGCCCTGATCAATCTCTACTGGCTGCCAGCATTCAATGCCATGTTCGGTTATATACACCTTACCGCTCAGTATTGGAATGATCATACCCTATTGTTATTCCTGGCCGCCCTGTTCCTGGGTGTAACATTGCTGGCCGGCGCCTACCCGGCATTCTATATCAGCCGGTTCAATGCCACCAATATTTTCAGGGGTTCGGTAAAATTCGGCGGCCGCAATCTTTTTTCACGGGGCCTGCTGGGATTGCAGATTGCTATATCCTTTATCACGGTCATTGCAAGCGTCGCTTTTTCCCGCAATGCCTCCTTTCAACGTGATTATGACTATGGCTATACGAAAGCCAATGTCATGGGGCTGAACCTGCAAAAAGAATCGGCCTATACGACTGTCCGCGATGAATTGAACAAAACGACGGGTATTGAACAGATTGCCGGCACAAGAGATCAGATAGGATTCTCTTACCACACCTGGTCGCTCGGCGCCAATGGAACAAAAAAAGAATGTACTTACCTGGATGTCGGTGAGCATTATACGGAGCTGATGGGCCTGAAGCTGGTGGCCGGCAGGAATTTCCATCCTTCAGGGACCAGTGATTACGGACGATCCATGCTGATCAATGAGAAGCTCGCCTTTGCATTTGGCTGGCGGCCGGCAGAAGCCATCGGTCAGCAAATAAGAAAAGATGACAGCACGGTCTGCACCGTGGTGGGCGTATTAAGGGATTTTACGCAAAATTCATTCTTTGATCCCATAGCGCCGGTAGCCATTTGCCTGGTCACACCGGAACAATGCACGCAACTGATCATCCGGACAAAACCGGGTACCCTTGACAGCGTATATAATCGATCCAGGGCCGTATGGTCAACGCTGTATCCCTTGCAGCCCTTCTCCGGCTATTACCAGGACGAGATCGGAGCACGGGCAATCTATAGCAATAAAATGGTTGCCGGAATATTTTCCCGGTTCGCCCTTATTTCCATATTCCTGGCCGCGACAGGGTTGTTTGCATTGGTGTCCCTTACCGTACTGAAAAAAACAAAAGAAATAGCGATCCGGAAAGTCGTTGGAGCGAACGGCCGGCATATTTTCCGACTGGTGCTGAGAGGATATTCCTGGCTATTCCTTTTATCTGCCGCCCTTGGCTGTTATGCCGGCTATTCTTTATCCAGGCTGATGATGGACCTGATCTTCCGGATCAATGCCGGCGTCAGCCTATCCTCCCTGACGATATCCTTTACCGGCGTATTACTCATCAGCGCCGGCACGATCGGAGCAAGGGTCTGGCTCGTACTACGCACGAAAGCAACAGAGGTTCTGAAAGGAGTGGTGTAATATTTTCTCTCTTCCTTATACTAACAGGGAAGGAGGAGATAGTATGCTATTCAAAAATTATTTTAAAGCGGCCTGGCGCAGTCTGACCAGCCATAAATGGTATGCGGCCATCAATATAACCGGGCTGGCTACCGGTACGGCGGTTGCGCTGCTGATCGGTCTGTGGATCTGGGACGAACTGTCTTTCAATCAATATCATGAGCATTACGGGCGGCTGGCCCAGGTGATGGATGTGCAGACCTTCCAGGGAGAGGCGGGTACGGACGAGGCCATCGCGATTCCCCTGGCCGGTGCCCTTCGCAGCCAATATGGGAATGACTTTTCACATATAGCGCTGGTGTATCCCAATTTCACCCATACAGTAGCCGTCGGGGATAAAAAGATCCCCGCTTCCGGAGTATGGGCCGAGCCGGACTTTCCCGAAATGCTGACGCTGAAAATGAAGAAGGGGAGGAGGGACGCCTTAAAAGATCCAACATCCGTATTGATCACCCAATCCCTGGCCAAAACATTGTTTGGAGAGGCGGACCCAATGAATAAGGTTGTCCGGCTGGATAATATGGCGACGGTGAAAGTGGCGGGGGTATATGAGGACCTTCCCCAAAACACCCGCTTTTATGGCACAAAGCTGATCCTCGCCTGGGATAAGGCATTGACGGTAATGCCCTGGTTGAAGGATTATCAAACAAAATGGGATACCCGTTACTGGTGGTTGTTAGTGGAAATGAATGAAGGGGCTCCGATCGATAAGGTCAGCGCCCGGATCAGGGATGTCATCAAATCCCTGGTCAAAGGGAATAACGAAGCAATCCTGCTGCATCCGATGAGCCAATGGCATTTATACAACGAGTTTAAAAACGGCCAGGTCGCAGGCGGCCGGATCCGGCTCGTCCGGCTCTTTGGCATTATCGGGGCTTTTGTGCTGCTGCTGGCTTGTATCAATTTCATGAACTTATCTACTGCCAGGAGCGCCCGGCGGGCGAAGGAGGTAGGGATCCGCAAAACGATCGGGTCTTTGCGGGGGCAATTGATCGGGCAATTCCTCAGTGAGTCGTTGCTGGTGGCCCTGCTGGCTTTTGTACTGGCGATCGGGATGGCGCAGGGATGTCTTCCTTTCTTCAACCGGCTCACAGAGAAGCAAATTTCCATTCCCTATGGGGCGCCTCTTTTCTGGATATTGATAATGGGTTTTATTGTTTTCACCGGGGTCGTTTCCGGGAGTTATCCGGCGTTGTATTTGTCCGGCTTTCGCCCGGTGGAAGTGTTGAAGGGGTCGTTCATCGCAGGACGATCAGCGGCGCTGCCCCGCAAGGTATTGATCGTGGTCCAGTTCTCGGTATCCGTCATTCTGATCATCGGCGCGGCTATTGTCTACCGGCAGATACAGCATGCCAGGGACCGGCCGGTGGGGTATAACCGCGAGGGGCTGATTACGGTCACCATGAGCACGAACGATATATATGGGTCGCCTTATAATGCGCTGCGGGACGCGTTGCGGGAGACGGGGGCGGTATCAGATATGGCCAAATCATGGATCCGGGCCACGGAGGCTCCGGGGAATGATACGGGCTATGACTGGAAGGGGAAGGATCCTGCTTTTATACCTTCGATGGGAATGGTCGGGATAACACATGATTTTGGTAATACGATCGGCTGGCAGATACAGGAGGGACGTGATTTTTCAAGGAGTTACCCGACGGATTCGGCAGCGGTGATCGTAAACGAAGCAGCGGTGAAGCTGACCGGTCTGCGGCATGCAGTAGGTGAGACGATCCGTTTTTATGGGAAGAGTCATGTTATCATCGGAGTCGTCAAAGATATGGTGATGGGTTCGCCATATAAGGCCGTTCAGCCTACTGTCTTCCGTCTTGACTATGGCACGAATAATGCAATGACCGTGCGCTTAAAACCAGGTGTTCCTCTCCGGGAAGCATTGGCTAAAACAGAGCGGGTATTTAAACAATTCGATCCGGGCGGAGCTTTTCAATACCAGTTTACGGATGAGGAGTATGCCAAAAAATTCGTCAATGAAGAGCGGATCGGCAGCCTGGCCCTGCTGTCGGCCGTCCTCGCCATCTTCATTTCCTGCCTGGGTTTATTCGGTCTTGCCTCCTTCACGGCGGAGCAGCGTACCAAAGAAATCGGTATCCGTAAGGTGCTGGGGGCTTCCGTTGTGAATCTGTGGGGGTTGTTGTTAAAAGAGTTTGTCAGGCTGGTGCTATTGGCCCTGCTGATCGCGACGCCGGTAGTCTATTATCTGATGCATAACTGGCTGCAGCAGTATGAATACCGGACGGAGCTCTCCTGGTGGATCTTTGTGCTGGCAGGAGCCGGGACGCTGATCATTACTTTATTGACGGTGAGCTATCAGTCGATCCGGGCGGCCCTGATGGATCCGGTGAAGAGTCTGAAAGCGGACTGAGACCCGGAGATCTTTCGCGGGTTAGGAGACCGGGATGGCTCCAACGGCCGGCATTTTTTACGAGATGGCGTCTTTTGCGATGACGGTCCAGTCATTGTTGCCATAACCTTTGTCGATCCAGCGGTCCATTTCGGCGGCGATGGCGGGCAGGACGGCCAGCGGCACGCCGCTCTGCTGTGCGGCTTCCAGGAACAGGCGGGTATCTTTTCTCGCCATGCTCAGTTCCCAGGATGGCTGGGTATAATTACCACTGGACAATCTTTTCAGCCGGGCGGGCAGCATAGCGCCGGGATTCCAGGAATCGAACAGGGTGGACAGGTCGCTAACGGGGATCTTCATGGCTTTGGCCAGGGAGAGGGTATCTGCGATGCCGGCGGTGAAGGATACGAGGAAGGAATTGCCCAGTAATTTCATGCCGGCTGCCCGGCCTGGTTCCGGGCCAAAATTAAGGATCTTGCCGGTCATTGGGGATAAGACGGGTTCGAGCTGGCTAATAAGGGCCTGGTCGCCGGATACCAGCATGAATCCGGTACTTTCGAGGGCGTTGGGAGGCCCCATGAATACGGGAGCATGGAGATAGGTAAACCCGCGTTGTTTCCATTCCCGGGTCCTGGCTTCGGCGCCTGCTACGGAGGTGGTGGTATGGTCGATGATGATGACGCCGGGCTGGAAGCCTGCGCTTGCCTTTGCCAGCACTTCGTCGACAGTATCGTCGTCTTTGAGGGTGAGATGGATGATCTCCGCGCCTTTGACCGCCTCTTCTACTTTCTCAAATGCTTTTGCGCCATATTGTTCCAGTTCCATCGCTTTGGAGGCGGTCCGATTCCAGACCTGGACCTGGCTCCCTTTTTTGATCATGGCCCTGACGAAGTTGGATCCCAGAAGTCCCATACCTAAGAATGCTACCATGGTTTTATTTTTTTGATCTTATTACTTTGGAGGATAAAGATAGGAACTTATTCGGCAACGGATAGCGGAGCCTGCGGGTGGACTATCGAAGTATGCAGCTGATCTATGGGGTGGTACCGATGGTCAAAATTGTCATTTATGTAGCGATCAATTGATTATTTTTAAGAGAGGCGCGAGGGATGAGGCGCCCTCTTACCAGATGGAACGAGCAACCGTTCGCTAAATTCAACGATATGTCTACGAAGCAGCAATTATCCCGCAGAAATTTTATCCGGCAGACCGGGCTTTCGGGCATTGCGCTGACTCTCGGGGCCTGGCTGCCTGCGGGGTGCGATCCGAAAGGGCCTGCCGGTAAGGGAGGGCTCGGAAACGCGGGTGGGGATGGCGTCGCCAAAATCGTCAATGCCGCGGCAACGGATCCGGCGGGTCCGGAAACCGAGCTGATGTCCTGGATCTCTGTCGATTCCGCTGGTCAGGTAACGATCCTGAGCCATCGCTCGGAGATGGGGCAGGGCACTTACCAGGCTATTCCGCAAATGGTGGCGGAGGAGTTGGAGGTAAGCCTGGACAAGGTGACGATCCGGTTTGCACCGGCCAATCCGAAGAAGTTCGGTCCCCAGCCACAAGAAGGCAGTTTCTCGGTCCGGGGATGGTATGAGCAGCTGCTGCGGGTAGGCGCTTCGGCCCGGGAGATGCTGATCGAGGCGGCTGCCAAACAATGGAACGTTCCGGTCTCCGAATGTTATGCGGAGAATGGCGAGGTGATCCACCGGCCTTCGGGAAAAAGGCTGGGTTATGGTTCGCTGGTAGAAGAAGCATCGAAGCTGCCCGCAAGGCAGAATGTGACTATAAAGGAACGGAAGGATTATAAGATCATCGGCAAGCCGCTGCCCCGGCAGGATATCCCGCTGAAGACCAATGGCGCTGCCATTTTCGGGTTGGATAAAAAGCTGCCGGGCATGCAATATGCCGTGGTGGAACGCAATCCCCGGTTCCGGGGAAAAGTAAAAAGTTTTGACGATTCCGCTACCAGGGCTATCCCCGGGGTGAAGCATGTCTTCAAGGTACAAAGGGCCGTCTGGTCTCATCTGTACGAAGGGGTAGCCGTCGTCGCCGATTCGCTGTGGGTGGCGATGGAAGGGCGGAAAGCATTGAAGGTGGAATGGGATGACGAGGGCTTCGATCATGCAAATACGGAGCTGCTCTTTACAAGAATGCGGGAGGGGATCAAAAAGGTCGGTCCGTCCAAAAAATTCGAGGAGGTCCTTCAGCAGGCCGCTAAGAAGGTGGAAGCCGTCTATGAGACGCCGTATCAATCCCATAGCTGTATGGAGCCGCTGAATTGTATTGCCGATGTGCGGGAAAACAGTATTGAGATCTGGGGGCCGGTACAGGAGGCGAACTGGACACAGGCCGACCTGAGCGAGCGTATGGGGGTCCCTGTTAAAAATGTTACCGTCCATATGACTTTTCTCGGAGGCGGGTTCGGGCGCAAGGCCTTCACGGACTATCCGCATGAAGCGGCGCTGATCTCCAGGGAGATCGGAGCGCCTGTGCAGGTTGTCTGGACGAGGGAGGACGATATGAGCGGGGGGCCTTTCCGTCCCGGCGCGATCTATGCGTGCAGGGGTGGTCTGGGTCCGGACGGCAGGATCCTGGGGTTCCAGGCGATCGTGGGTACCCAGTGGTTCGGACAGGATGGGGGAGGAGATCCCGGTCCTGTCTCCGACAATGAAGGGAATATGGATGGTCTGCCCAGCGCTTATTGGGCCTCCATTCCTCATTATAGTTTTGGCGGCGCCAGCGTCCTGTCGGTGATCCCCGTGATGTGGTGGCGCGCCCCTAATGCCCATAGCGGTGGCTTTGCCGGGGAGAGCTTTATCGATGAGCTGGCGCTGGCGGCGGGGTCCGATCCGCTCGAATTCCGGAGAGCCCATCTGCAGAACGCCCGCTACCAGGCGCTGATTGACCATCTTGAAATCGTCAGCGGATGGAAGTCGAGGGGGAAAAACAAGGGGTGGGGGGTGGCCATTACCGAATGTTTTGGCAGCATCGTGGCGCAGGTCGTCAAGGTTTCGTACAAACCGGATGAAGAGACGGCTCACCATGCGGAGAATGGAAATGCACATCGCCCGGATGGCGGGAACGCCCGGCGCCAGCCCGGTCAAACCAGAAAAATAAAGATCGACAAGGTGATCGCGCTGATGGATTGCGGCTGGTATGTCAACCCGGACATTATCCGGGCGCAGGTGGAAGGGAGTATCGTTATGGGCCTGGGCGCCGCCATCTCTCATGAGACGCTGTTCAAAGAGGGAAAAGCAGTACATAAGAATTTCAATACATATAAAATGCCCCGGATCAGCGATATTCCGGAAATCGAGGTGCATATCATGGAGAATAAGGAGAAAGCCGGAGGCGTGGGCGAGCCCGGGCTGCCGCCGCTGGCGCCGGCGCTCTGCAATGCTATTTTTGACCTCACGGGTAAGCGGATACGCAGGCTGCCTTTTGATATGGATAAGGTGTGAGCCGACCTGGGAAAAACGGCTTCGCATGGATTATTCAATTTGCCTTCGATCGCGATCTTTCCGAAAAAAATACTCGCTTATTATAATAATATTCTATTTTGGCTTGTAAAAGAAGCTGTTCCTATGTGTAATGTAACGGAAGGATTTAGGTTTTGCACCTGCGTGGAAGGCAAAGGCGGGACCGGGAGTGAGATGCCTGACTATCAATGGCATTTGACCCGATTTATCGGAACGGACGAGAATGGACCAATGGGGTCGATCGTGGCTCCTTCCAGAGATATGGGCGAGGGGCTCACCCTTCAAACGGTACTGGAGATATTAAATGGCGGTCATGCTTTTGATTTCGCTTACTCCCCGGCGGAAAAGGATAGTCTGCGGATCAGCCGGTCGGCCGAAGGCTCTTATTATGAATATATGTCGTTGCTCTATGAGGAGGGTCAATGGAGGGAGGGGATGAATCCTCCGTTTACGACGGAGATGGAAGAAATAGCCAGCGGGCAGGTGTTCAATAAAAAATAATTTTCCCGGATCGACTCTGCTATTGCTGTCTGATCAATGGGATCTGCAGGTTGGTGGGTCTGTTTTCGGGTTTGTTGAACGGGCGTCCATCCACATGTTTGCTGCCATTGAAAAGCATTTCGTTACAGATATAGATCAGATCGTAATCGACATAAATTTTTTCGTCTGCCAAACCGAATGCGGGAAAGGCCTTGCCTTTAAGGTCTTGCATAACATCCACTTCCCACTTATTCAATCCATTGGCCGGCGCCCGGTTCACGGCATCGGCAAAGCCCTGGTGTACGGGAGTTACCTCATAGGCTTCGTCGGCAACGTAGTCGACTTTTTGAGCGCCCGGGGCGATCGGATGCTCGCCTTGCCATTGAAGATGTCCTTTGATAACAAATTTTACCAGTGGCACTTTTGCATTCGGGTCTGCATAGTTTATAAACGTGCAGATAAACCGGTCATCGGGGGGATACTTAAAACCCCTTGTACAATAAAAGGGTTGAAGGTCCCCGGCCGCAGATCTTGTTATACCGGGGCGTAATTCGGGCGTGATGCTTATCCAATCGCCGCCCTGAATGAAGGATTTGATTTGTGCTGCTGTCATGGTTTCTGGTTTTTAGATTTACTTGTTTTTCAGGGGGTAAAGTTGTAGAATTGGTTCCAGAAATACCGATAGTCTCTTTTTTATTGAATAGTACATTTTTTTAGACCAATGAGAAATACAAGGAAAAACAAAGATTTCAACCCCAATAATTGCCCTGTTACTCATTGTATGAACAAGATTGGCGGAAAATGGAAGATCCTGATCATTTATGCGATCAGTAAAAACTGTAACCGTTTCAGTATGCTGCAGCGGGCATTGCCGCTTATCAGCAAGCAAATGCTGGTCAACCAGCTGAGGGAGCTGGAAGAGGATAAGATCCTCGAGCGGATCATCTATGCGGAGATCCCGCCGCGGGTGGAATATAAGATCACCAAACATGGCCAGTCGCTGATGCCTGTGATCGCCGTGCTGCAGGATTGGGGGTTGAAAGACCTGAACCGAAAATAAAATGATACCTATCGTTGGGTGAACGACGATTTCACGCCCTTGGATTATTGCGGAAATATTACCACTTCGTGTTATTGTTTAGAATCTGTAATATATATATCTTTAATTTGAAATAGACTTTCATCCTCCGTATTATTCTTTCATCTCCCGTGCCAACCTTTCTCCTTCCGTACTATTGTACTATTCCGTTCAATGACCTGAACGGACCTGTCTTCTTTTTCGATTTCAGTACCTGCAATCGCCTTGAAGTCTTTTTTTTAACCATTAAATTGAACACTTATGGCTGATGAAATCCAAAAACTCCAACTCAAGGTAACGGAGCTGGAGAATCAACTGAAGGCTCTGTCAGCAGGCCGTCAGCAGGTCGATCCGGAAGAATATAAGACTTATCAGAAAGTGAGCCAGCAGCTTGGCCTTTCCGGATGTATCAGTGAATGTGCGCAATGTATCAGCTGCTACCATTGTTATCAATGCTTTACCTGTGCAAGATGTATCACCGAATGTACCTGTGGCCCCTGTGCCGGCGCCTGCATCCTCAGTACATCCGGAGGCGCCAGGTTTGGATCATTAGGGTAGCAGACCCGCCTTTCCAAGATGGTTTTCCCGGGAAATCGAAGAGCCTGGAAAGCCATCTTATTGTAAAATTTTAGCGCTATGGAACAATATTACAGTCTTTCCCCGGACATTGCCATTGTCAGGCTGAAAGAGGGAGGAGTCCTTTTCAAGTCCGATACGCTGGGAATAAAGTTAGAGGGCGAGTCGGCTATATTCTTAATAGAGCAGGTCTTCCCTTTATTAACCGGGGAGAATGAACTTGGATATGTCGCTTCGCAATTCAATCATATAACAAAGGAAGACCTCCATGCCAATCTTGATCAGCTGGTGCATGCGGGGGTATTGCAATGCAGGGATGAAAAAAAGCCCGGATCAGCCGGGACGGGAGGGACCGGTGGGACAACCGGGACGGGCATCCCCTCTTTCTTTATGAATTTCCTCCACACCATGGAACGGGATGAAAAGATCACGTTACAGGAATTGGCCCGATTCAGGGTCGCTGTCATTGGGTTGGATGCTCATGGGACGCAAACGATCCTATCCCTTCTGCAGGTGGGAATGCGTAATTTTTTACTGCTCGATCCCTTTCCCTGTAATAGTAGCTATATCGACAGCTTCCCGTTTTTGCAGCCCTACGCAGATGAGGGCGGGTCCAAGCAGGACTGCCTTAAAAGGTACCTGGAGGCACAAGGGTCCGGCATGCAGGTGAGCACCGGGCCTTCCACCTTGACGAAAGAAACCCTGGAACAATGTATGGCGGATTGTCAATTGTGCATCGTCTGTATGGACAAAGGATTTTCTGCCGTTTTTTACTGGGTGAACCAGATCAGTGTCTCCCGGGGAGTACCTGTCCTTTACAGTGCGGTAAGAGGCCATTTATGCTTTGCAGGCCCCTTCGTTATCCCGGACAAGACATCCTGCTATATGTGTTATAAAATGAGGCAGGTAGCTGCCCTGGATAACTTTGACGAAGGAATGTCCTATGAGGAATACCTGAATGACCAAAAACGGCCTGCTTTTGGCGACCGGAATATATTTCCTGCAGGGATCCAGTTCTTAGCGGGCATCCTGTCTTCCGAAGCGACAAAATACGCCTTATCCCTAAGTCCCCCGTCCCTGCCGGATAGGGTGATGGAATTCAATGCGCTTACTTTTCAGAATACGACGCATGTATTATTACAAAAGCCCGATTGCCCGGTGTGTCAAAAAAAAAAGACAGACAGGCCGTCTTTAGCGGCCGATGAGCTGATCCGCCTTCATAGTCCTTCCCGGCTGAGCGAGGTGCTGGATACGATCGTTAGCCCGCATACAGGGATACTGAAAAGCCTGGAGCGGATGCCTAAGGATATCACAGAACCGACATTGCCCTATGTATTCGTAGCCAACCTGGCGAATCATTCTTTTTTGCCAAAAGACAAATATGAGCTGCTGAGATGTTCGGGAAAGGGGATGGACCTGAAAAGCGCGCGTATCAGTGCCGCCGGGGAAGCCGTGGAAAGGTATTCCGGAACGGTGTACCCTCCTGATGAGATAATCTACCGAAGCTACGCCGAACTGGATGGAATGGCGCTGGATCCTCAACGGCTGGTCCTGTATTTACCTGATCAATACGAAAGTATTCCCTATATGCCTTTTAGTGCATCGGAATCAAGAGGATGGATCTCCGCTTATTCGCTGGTCCATGATAAGCCGATCTATGTCCCTGCGCATGGAACGATCATGAATTATACCATGCGCAGCCAAAGAGAGTATATCTGCCAGTCCACTTCCAACGGGCTTGCCGCCGGAGGGAGTCTCCTGAGCGCGGTTCTGTCCGCTTCCCTGGAGGTAATAGAACGGGATGCGTTTATCATTACCTGGCACAATCAGCTTCCTGCCAAAAGAATCAGCATGGCAGCGCATCCATCCGCAGAAATGAGAGAATTTGAAACAGCCTATAAGCGAAGGGGGGTCGAATTGCAACTCTACCTGTTGCCCACCGATGCGCCCGTATCTGTTTTTATGTGTGTCAGCGTTCAGGAAAAGGGGGAGGGGCCGAGGGTAGTGGTAGGGCTGGGCTGCGACTTTTCAGCAGAGAAGGCAGCGAGGCAGGCTCTTTTGGAAGTGGGACAGGTTCGGCCTGCCTGCAGACAACGGTTGCGGCTTCCCAAGACCCGCGAAAGACTGGCGGAACTGATCGCCAATCCTGAATGCGTGGAGGAGTTGGAAGACCACGACCTGTTATATGCGACTTCCGATCACCTGCATGCTTTTGATTTCCTCTTTCAGCAACCTTTGTCGGACTTTGACTGGGGACAGGATGACGGCGACCGGGAGCCGGGCAAGAACGATCGGGATGCGGGTCGAAGCAAGTCCCCTGCGGAACAATTACGTTCATTGATCGGGCATTTCCGTCAAAAGGGGAGCGACCTGATCTATTGTAACCTCACTCCTCCGGATATGGAAAAGATCGGGTTATTCACAGCCCGGGCGATCATACCCGATTATCAGCCGATTCATTTCGGTTGGAAGCATATTCGAATGGGGGGCGACCGGCTATTCGAGTTGCCGGTACAACTGGGGTTCAGGGAAACGAGGGTACCCGTTACCGGGTTGAACAAATTTCCACACCCACTGGCATAAATTTCAACAAAGATGTTTAGATCGAAATTCCCTTCTGCCTGGACTTTTCACCGGAATACCTGCCGGAACGAGCTGAATACTTTATCACCGGTGAATGTAGATTCAAGGCCGGAATCGTATAAGGAATATCTGGGGGCTTCTTCTGTGCCGTTGCCGGATGTTAAAATACCTGCAACCAATTGGCAAGACGTCCTGCTGGGTAGGTATTCCTGCAGGAGGTTCAGGGACCTGCCTGTTTCCCGCCAGGATCTGGCAAATGTCCTGTTTGCAGGCTATGGGCTGACAGAGATCAACTCCACGGGGGGATTCGAAGTAATGAGCCGCACTATTCCTTCCGGAGGGGGCCTATATCCCCTTGAATTTTACCTTTTGGTAAAAAATGTGGAAGGATTGGCCCCTGGTATTTATCACTATGTCATTATGCCGGCATTATTGGAGCAGGTAAGGGAGATAGAACTACCCCGGACCCTGGTGCAAGAGCTGTTCATGCAACAGCCCTATGTGGCAGATGCTTCTGTGGTGATCATTGCCAGCTCCGTAATTGGAAGAACGATGAAAAAGTACGAAGACCGCGGATATCGGTACATCCTGTTTGAGGCCGGACATGCTTTTCAAAATATGAACCTGATGGCATCTGCCTGCAAGCTGGGTTCTTTTAATATCGGCGGTTTTTTTGACCTGGACCTGGCCAGGGTGTTGAACCTTGAAATGGAGGAGGAGATACCGCTGTATGCCATGGCGCTGGGTATACCCGATGGGCCTCCGGATTTGGCAAGGATCCCACCGTCAGTGGATGGGTAATGCTTGCAGGGAAGAGGATTTTGGCTTAGATTTATGCCACCTATGACCTTACAAGAACATCTTCCTCTTTGGAAAAAGATTCAGGATTTCCCTATTGACGACGCGGGGGCGGCGGTTCCCTTCTCCGGTAAGCTGGCGGCTTCGGAAAACTGGTCGGTCCCTTTTACGCAGCGGGCCATAGAAGAGTATCGCAGATTCCTGTTGCTCTGTTGTATATCGGAGAAGGGGGCGGCGCCCTCCCATACGGTAGACGAGGTATGGCATCTGCACCTGACCTATACCCAATCCTATTGGATGGATCTTTGCAGGGATGTGCTGGGTAAGGAGATCCATCACTATCCTTCCTCCGGAGGCGATGAGGAGGAGCAGAAGCATCGGGAATGGTACCGGGAAACATTGCAATTGTACCGGTCGGTCTTTGGTACCGATGCGCCGGCCGATATATGGCCGCTTCCCAGGCAGGAGGGGGCGATCCCGGAGGAAGGTTCCTTTTCGATGAAGGAAAGTACGGTCACTATCATAGCTGTCCTCCTTGCACTGCCATTTCTTTTTATCGGGATCGTCTATCATACGCTAAATCCATTTGGGCTGGCCGGGCCGGATTTTCTGGCTTTCTTTCCTTTGTATGGGATCTCACTGATCCTTGCTCATATCACTTATCGCAGCCGGCTCAAAAAGCGGGTAGGGGAAATCGTGGCGAGCCGGTTTCCGGAAGATGTCTCCGCTTTCCAGATGGCGGCTTTCCTATATGGCAAACACCGGGCGGTACAGGCGGGGATTGTAGATCTGATCAAACGAAATTTACTGGAGCTGACCTCCGATAATTATTTTCGGGTGAAGAAAGGCGCGTATCAGCCTCTCCCCAATGAGACCAATCCTTTGATAAAGGGCTATACTGCCGAGTCGGACGGGGGTGAGCTCAATTATGAAAGTGTATCGGTGAACTGGTATGACCGGAAGAAATTCGAGCATCCCGAGCTGGAAGAATTGGATAAATGGGTAAACCGCGGGGAGCCCTTCCTGCAGGGATCCTTGTTTCCCTTTCTTTTCTATGCAGTCGCGATTGTGCGGATGATCCAGGGGTTTTATCATGACAGACCTGTCAGCTACCTGGTGCTGGAGACGATATTCGTGTCCATTATATTTATTATAGTGATGAGGCAATATTCCAGGTCCTCACAGGTTGCCGCAGCGGCCAGCCATCTCTATGCTGAGCGGCTGCAAAATATGGGCAGCGCGGACTCCCAGCTATTGCCGCTGTTCGCCCTGGAAGGGATTCCAGCCATCAACGGTTTTGCGGAGGGAGTCATGCTGGCAGGGCTGTTCGGCGCTTATGATGCAACCAGCTATCGCGGCGGCGGATGGAATTCGGGCAGTGGCGGGAGCAGCTGTAGCGGGGGAAGCAGTTGTAGTGGCGGCAGCAGCTGCAGCGGTGGGAGTGGCTGCGGAGGATGTGGGGGAGGAGGGGGAGATTGATTCCAATTTCCGGGGAGATTGAGAAATAAAGCCGAAATTTAAGTAATGAGAACGTTATCCATTCTTCCTCATCCTGCTATTTCGGATTATGTAAATAACATACTGGTGATTGAAAATTGTTATTTGCAGGGGGGAGTGGGGCTGCCATTGATAGCTAACGGTTATCCCTGTATCCTCTTTTTGGTTACCGATGCGGGGGTGATCTCCTGCAGGAATAAAAAGACGGGTAATCTGCTCTTTATCGGCCAGAATATTAAACCGGCGGCCATCGCTACGACGGGACGGCTCACCCTGATCGCGTACTTCCTTCATCCACATATCTGCGCTGCTTTTTTCGGCTGTTCCGCCAGGGAATTGACGGATACCCACATCGATCTGGAGCTTTCGAGGCCTGCGAAAGAAATGAATCTTGGAGAAAGGCTGGTCAATGAAAATGGTTTAGACAAGCGGCTCACCTTGTTGAATAGTTTTGTGTATAAACTTTCCGGGCGGGCTTATTCTGACGTCAACAAGGGTATTGCATTTGCCACCCGGGCAATCCGGCAAAGCGCGGGCGACCTGCCGCTAAGGACCATTCAAAGCGAATTGGGTGTAACTGAAAGGACTTTTCAACGGTTGTTCGAGTGGCATGTAGGGGTGTCGCCGAGGATGTTTGGCAGGATCTGCCGGTTCCATTCAGCCTTTCAGCAGCTGAATCAGCGGCAATTCGACAACCTGAGCGATATTGCCTATGAGAATGGCTATACGGATCAAAGTCATTTTATCCGCAGCTTTCGGGAGTTTACCCATTATACGCCGAAAGAATATTTGAAGAATTATTATGATTTTTTGATGCTGAATCCATAGTCTCTGAGCCTTTGTTCTTTTATGCTTTCATGCCTTTATTCCTGTCGGGTTGGTACTATTTTTTTTCCCGGGGCATTCCTAGTTTTGTTCTACTTAATTAAAAATAAAATGAGAAAGTTAATCGTTTCAGCGTGGACAACCCTGGATGGAGTCTTTGATGCGGGAAATATGAACCAGTGGTACACTCCTTATGACAGCGTGGAAAGGCAGGAGTATATCCGATCTGGTATCCTGGCTGCCGATGCCATCCTCTTTGGGCGTAAGACTTATGAAATGCTGGCGCCTTACTGGTCTTCCCTGAAAAATAATGAGATGGGGGTCGCCGCCAAACTGAACAGTGTGCCCAAATTTGTCGTTTCTTCGACGTTGGGAAAAGCGGAATGGAACAATTCGACAATCATTAAGGGGAATGTCGTGGAGGAAATCACCCGGCTAAAGCAGCTCCCGGGTCAGGAGATCCAGATCGAGGGTAGCGCGACGCTCGTGGAGTCTTTAATGGAAGCCGGTCTTATCGATGAGTACCGGTTCCTGGTCCATCCGGTTATTATGGGAAGCGGGCAGCGTTTCTTCAGGGATGGGATGCATTCCGGGGGGTTGAGATTGGTGAAGACCCAGGCATTCGATTCGGGGGTGATCCTGCTTTGTTATAAGCCTCAATAGAGAGAATGTCCAATTGCTGTCATTTCGTTTGTTATAGATAGAGTACTATCATTCAATTACAGTAAAAACTTACGAAAATGCAAGAATTCATGTTGATTTTCAGGCACGAAGATGGCAAAAAGGTAGCTTCCCCGGAACAGATACAGGTCTGGATGAAGCAGACGATGGACTGGATCGGTGGGATTGCCGCGCAGAATAAATTCAGCGGGGGCAATGGGCTGCCCTTTGAGGAGAGTAAAGTAGTTCACCATAGGGGTGTCGTCACTAACGGTCCGTTCGGCGAGATCAAAGAAACCATTGGCGGGTATATTATTGTCAAAGCGGATTCGGTAGACGAAGCGGTGGAGTTCGCCAAGGGTTGCCCTGTTTTGCAGGGGGATGGCAATAGTGTGGAAGTGAGAAAAATTGCCAAAGACGATGGAGTCCATTAAGCCGGGGAAGACCTCTGATAAGCCGGAGGGGACGGTTGCGAATCCGGGGGTGGCTTCCATTAATCCGGGGGTGACGGTTGCTACCCCCGGATTGATCCCGCATCTGTTCCGGACGGAGTTCAGGAAGATAACGGCGGTCTTGTGTAGGGTCGTCGGGATCGAGAACCTGGAAGCGGCCGAAGACCTGGCCAGTGAGACTTTCTTATCCGCGCTGGAGACCTGGCCTTTCAAGGGCATTCCTGTGAATCCGACGGCGTGGCTGTACCTGGTCGCTAAAAACAAGGCCAGGAATTATATGCAGCGGAGTCATTTATTCTCCACGAAGATCGCGGGCCCGGCGCAACAGGCGCTGGCTGTGAATGCGGCCGGGGATGAAGAGATCGACATCGATTGGTCGGACAGGAATATTACGGATAGCCAGTTGCAGATGTTGTTTGCCGTTTGTCATCCATCTATTCCTATCGAAGCACAAATAGGTTTGGCGCTGAGGACGCTTTGCGGGTTGGGCATTGTGGAGATCGCCAATGCTTTTTTAACCAGTAAGGAGGTTATCAACAAGCGGTTGCATAGGGCGCGGTCGACGTTAAGACAGGAGAAAGTAAGGCTGGAATTCCCGGGTGAGGCGGCAATCGGCAGCCGGCTGGAAACGGTGCTGACAACGTTGTATTTATTATTCAGCGAGGGATATTATTCCGAAAGCGAGGATGTGGTTGTGCGGGAGGATCTTTGCCTGGAGGCGATGCGGTTGATATATCTGCTTATTGAGAATGAGGCCACCAATCGACCTGATGTGAATGCGTTGTTGTCCCTGATGTGTTTTCATTCGTCGCGGTTCGAAGCCAGAAAGAGTGAAAACGGGGAGCTGATCTTATACCAGGACCAGGACGAAAGTCTTTGGGATGAGGAGCTGATCGCCAAAGGGGTCTATTTCCTTCACCAGGCATCGCGGGGAAGCAGGCTTTCCAAATACCACCTGGAAGCCACCATCGCTTATTGGAATACGCAAAAAGCGGATACGGCGGAGAAGTGGGAGAATATATTACAGCTCTACAACCGGCTGTTGCAGCTGGAATATTCGCCGATAGCGGCGCTGAACAGGACCTATGCACTTTCAAAAACGAACGGAAAGGAAGCGGCTATCACGGAAGCCGAAAAGCTGAGCCTGCCGGAGAACCCTTTTTATTTTACGCTGCTGGGGGAGCTATATACAGGTGTTGACGACCGGAAGGCAAAGCTGCATCTTCAAAAAGCTTTGTCGCTGGCCAGGACGCTGGCGGACCAGCGGGTCATTCAAAAAAAACTGGAGAGGCTGTAGTTACGGCGAAGTTGCGCCTTAGGGCGACGGGTGTTAGTCCTTGCGCTTACTTCGCTTTGGCTTTGGCCCGCTCCTGGTTGTTCTTCACTCTGAATTTTACGATTTTGCTGATCAGGGTCAGGGGGATGGGCTTGTCCAATGGAAATCGTACGGAGCCCTTGGCGCCTTTGTAAGCGGACAGTTCTTTTGCGAAGGCGGAGATCCCTGCGGGCGCCGGATAAAAGCCGATATGATTTTTGAAGGCAGCGAAGTGTACGAGGTTGCCGTTAAGGACAAAGGTGGGCATAGCGTATTTGATGGCTTCTTCCGCTTGCGGTGCGGTCTTGTGGATCATGGCCCTGATGGCTTCCAGCTTTTGTTGGATGTCTTTTGGAAAGGTGGCGATATATTCGTCTATGTCGGCGGCAAGAGTCCTTTTCATGGCGTTGACGTTTGATGATAGGTTACAAAAATGATATGTTACAAATCTACTATACGGTCGTCAGATCAGGGAGACGTGAATACGACATTATTAGGGGCAGAATGCGACAAAGTGCTGTCTTTGGTGCGTTGATCATATTGGCGGTCTGCGTGGGGGCCTGCTCGGGAACCCAAAAAGACGCCGGGTATTACAGAGCCTCTCAGCAGCTCAGCAAGGATAGTACGGATAAGCTCAAAGCGGGGATCCGGGGGATCAGCAATGATCTTTTTGAGCCGGGTATGTATACAGGCAGCAATGAGATAGCGATCCGTTACCGGTTGCTGCGGCCTGACACGACGAAGAAAAAAGATCGCTATCCGCTGGTGCTGGTCTTACATGGTTCGGGGGCGGTAGGCACTGATAATATGGCGCAGCTTGGTATTTTGGTTAAGCTATGGGCGCAGCCGGGGATTCGGGAACGGTATCCTGCCTATGTGGTGGCGCCGCAGTTTCCCCGTCGATCGTCCAACTACTCGCCGGCCCCGGATAAGAAGGTGCTGGTCTCTACGCCTGACGCCTGTCTTACGACGGCTTTGCAATTAATAGATTCCTTAAAGAAAGTACTTCCGGTCGATGAAAGAAAGATCTATGTGATCGGGTTTTCGATGGGCGCTTCCGGGGCCATCAATTCCCTGGCATTGCGGCCGGACCTATTTGCGGCGGCAGTGTCTATTTCGGGTATACCGGAACTGGACCGGACAGAGGTGTTGGCGCATATTCCCTTATGGCTTGTTCACGGCAATGCGGATACGGAGAACCCGATCCCCAGTGACTCCCTGCTGTTTAAGGAGTTACAGGCAGTGAAAGGGAGGAAGGTGCGGTTTTGGGAGGTCGATCATCTTGAGCACGATATTTACTACCGGTTGTATACCAGTGAGGAGCTGCCGGAGTGGTTGTTCCGGCAGCGGAGGTGATGTTGATAAGACAGAAAAGAGAATAATAAAAAATATCTTAATTTCGGTGTATGTCGATAGCAAAGAAAAAAACGGCCAGGAAAGCTCTTAAAAAGAGGGCTGCTTCAACGGTGGTGGTTATGGAAAGCCGTCTATCTGCTAAGAATACTTTATTTCCTGAAAAAGTAGCGGAGGCTAAAAAAGTTCTTCGCAATGCCAAGTTTCAGGACTCCAGATTTGGCACCTAAAATCTCCTGGTTTTTAAAAGCATCACTTTATCAGGGCATGAGCCGGGTGACTTTTGCTTTGGAAATGGCTTTTAGCTCGCTCTTGAGGTTAAAGCTCCAGATAACCAAAATCTTCCCTTTTACATAGTATTCATCGGGTTCGGATCTGGTCGGTTTCGATTCCTGGCCCCATAAGAGTCCCTTTAGAAATCCCTCGCCTTTGAAATCCTTTTCAAATTCGAAATAAAGGATCGATCCTTTGTCGCCTTTTTTGCCAAAGGACTGGAATTCCTTTCGGGTCACTTTGCCTAAGAAGCCTGCATATAAGTCGGTCTGATCATAAAATGAACTGGCATGGGGTGTCACGCAAAGTAGTTCGTCGGATTTTGAATAGCCGGCCGGGATTTCCGTATCGGTGAGCTTTAAGCTGTCGATGGATTGTCCAAAAGAAACGGCGGCCGTGAAAGCGAACAGTAAAGCGAATAAGATCTTCTTTATCATATTATCGGTTTTGGGGTGCAATGGATGAACCTGTTCAACGCAAGAGACTTGTGACAGGAGAATGGCAGGCAATTATTCATACTGCCGATAGAGGGTATAGAGGATCTTTGCCTCCGGCGCTCCCCAGGAGCGGAGGGTATCCTGTTCAAAATGGCGTTTGAAGGCCAGGGCGGCGGCGCTGCTGTCCCTAATGTCATAACCGATGAGACGCAGGGCCGTCAGGCTGCTGAAGGGTTCGGGAACGGAGATATTGGTAGTATCCCCATACCATAGGCCGAAGCCTTTATCGGCCAGCGCTTTCCAGGGGAAGAAGGCGCTGGGATCGTTCTTACGGGTAGGCGCGATGTCGCCATGCCCGATGAAATTGGCGGCGGGTATATTGTAGGAGGTCTTTAGCCTGGCCAGCAGATGCAGCAGGCTATTGATCTGGGAGTCGGGAAAGGGTTCGGCGCCGTTATTATCCAGTTCGATCCCGATGGACACCGAGTTGACGTCCGTTATATTTCCCCATTTGCTGGCGCCGGCCTGCCAGGCTCTTAGATAGTCGTTCAGCATATGATGGATGGTGCCGTCCTTGCAGATCACGTAGTGGGCGCTGACCTGGGTAGGGACGATGGTAAACGTGTGTAAGGTCTGGGGGCAGCTATTCTGCGCGGTATGGTGGATGATCACAAAATTCGGTTTGCGCAGGTTGAAATTGACCGTGCCTACCCAGTAAGGGGCTGCCGGAACCGAGTCCGCGCCGGTGGTCAGGGGATACTGGCCGATCGTGCGGGCATATTCTTTGGCCTGTCTCTTATATTCCTTGTTGGTGGCCCGGTAGGGGTTGGCGGTACAGGCTGCCAGCAGGGTCAGCAGGAAGGCGAAAGGGGCAGGATGCTTCATTATTACAATCATGGATCTCTCTTATGTAGATCGAAGATATAAAAAGCGCAGAAAAAAACGCCTTGAAGATCAAGGCGTTTAACAAGATGTTGGGATGGGGGCGATGCCTTCCCCGCTACTGTCCCTGTTTGACCTGCATAACGGCAACGGGGATCAGGCCGTGTGCTTCTTTATGGGTATGGACAACCGCGGCGGAATCGGGGGCCTGTGACAGGCACATAACGGTCCCGTTTTTCTCATCTACCCAGTAGTTGATAAAATTCACGCCATATTTGCCTTCGACAGCCAGGTCTTTTTGATGGGCTGCCGCCACGTCTTTGGCGGTTACTTTTCCGGGGCCTAATTCATGAATATCCAGATAGAGGTTCTTTTGGCCTTTTAAAGCGGCTTCCTGTCCGTCCGTGACCAGAAAGATATTGGCCGGCAGCATTCCGTGCGCTTCGGCATGGGTCTTAATGATCGAAGCGGTATCGGGGGCGGAAGAAAGGCAATAGACCAGCCCTTTGTCTTCATCGACCCAGTATTTTATAAAGTTCACGCCATATTTGGCTTCGACAGCCAGGTCTTTGGCATGTGCGCCGGCGACATCTTCCGCTTTTACCTTTCCCGGTTGCAGCTTGTGGACATCGATATAGAGATGTTTGCCTGAGGTGTCGGTCTGTGCGGCTACATGAAGAGCGCTGATGGAGGAGAAGGCGAATAAGATCGCGGGAAGGGAGACTTTCATAATAAATTGTTTAATTTAAGAAATAAAAGTACTGTGGAATGGAATCGGAGGAAGCGGGAATAAACCACCGGCGGGTAGGGAATGTTATCCGGTAGGACTGGTCTTACCAAAGGTAAAAGATGTTACTCATACGGGTTCAATTTTTTTATTCGCATAGCGATCGATCCGGTTGTCCTTTCGAAGATAGTTGCCAGTTCTTTGACGGACCGGCCTTGCTGGTACAGTTTGATTAATTTTTTGTCTTCGACGTCCGACCAGGCGGCGTAAGCGCTCTTGCTTTTTTCTTTCACCGATCGGGAGCTATCGTTTGCTCCCCTGGCCGGTCGATAGGGGTTGCTCTTTTGGCCGGCCGACCGGTAGGGGTCGCCTTTTTTGCCAGTCGACCGGTAGACGTCATTTTTTTGGACTGGTTTGCTTTTATTGGGAGAAATAGTTGTTTTTTGGGCGATATCGGGAACGATGTCTTCCGAGATGCGCAGTTCGCTTTTGGTTCGGGTGATGGCCACGTACAGCAGGTTTACTTCTTCCGATAATTTGGCCGTATTGGCAGGGATCTCTTTGTCTTCCATCAGATCGATGAGCTTCTCTTCGGTGATGAAGTCATCGGCCAGGGTCACTTCGTCATATTCCATTCCTTTGGAGCGGTGAACGGTTGAAAAGATCATATCGGCTTTATTCTTATCATCATGGTCCAGGTGGCTTTCCTTTAGTTTCTTTATATAACCTGGGATTTTACTGCCGTATTCTTTTACCATTTCGACCAGCATTCTCAACTGGGCATCCGCCGTATTTTCGATATATTCCTCCAATTCGTCCATATCCTTCATGGAGGAGATCATTTTATCCCGGATGCGTTCTTTTTCGCCGTTGTAAAGGTTCAGGACATCATAGATGGAAGCGCCTTCATTGGCATAGGTGTAGTTCTCGATCCTGCCTTCGAAATAAACGGATTTGATCTCCTTCTTTTCGATCAGGAGCTCGATGGCTTTGACCAGCAGTCCCGTATTCGTTCTTGCGATAACAGCCCGGGTCTTTATCTTTCCCGGTTTGCCTTTTCCGGTGATTTTTATGTCCGAGGGGATCTTTATATGTTTCTTCCAGCTTATGACGTCTTTGGCGAGCTGGGCGATTTCCTGGTTAAACCGAAAACTGTTGCTCAGGTTATAGGAGGGATAGTCGACTTTGGCAAGGGAGTTGACGGCGTAGCGCCATCCGTAGATCTGTTGATGACTGTCGCCTACAATCACTTTTGTCGCCCGCTGCGAAAGAAAGATATCCAGCATGGTCTCTGAGGCATCCTGTCCCTCATCAAAGAGGATGATGTCATAGGGTAGGGTGGGTTTGCTAAGCTGGAATTTCTTCAGGTAGAAATCGTGTATGATGGGGATGGCGCCTTTATTCATTTTATCAAGAAAGAGGCGGGTCTGATGTGAGATCTCTTCTTTAAAATGGAGAGAAAACTGTCTGGCGGAAGGGTCGCTTACCACCTCCTCATAATTTAAGTCCTGCACTTTGGATTTGTCGCTATTGCAGAAGTAGGAGATGAATGCGTTGATATGGGTAGCCAGGATATATTCCGTATGCCTGCCGCTGAAATTATTCAGATCGAGCAATTCGACGATCTCGGGTGTCTTGTACCCTTCGTTCTTCAGGGTATAGTTGGTACCTCTGACCACCCGGGAGAAAGCCAGTGAATGGGCTGTCTCTACGCGAACGTTGGAAATCCCCTGTTCAGCAAATTTCTTTTCCGCCTCCAGTCTGACGGTCTTGTTAAAAGCAAGATATAATATTTTATGGCCGGGCCGGGCCCGGGCATATTCAATCAGTGTGGTTGTCTTTCCTGATCCTGCTACCGCATTTATTTTAACATCACCGGTGCTGGCGACGATCGCTATCTGTTCTTCGGTTAACATGGGGCGAATTTACCGATTCGTCACCGCCGGAAATCGGGAATTTTCGTTTTTTTTGGAAGGATGTAAAGCAATTTGTAAGTTTAGAATGCCAAGGGCGGGTATGCATTGACAACCGATAATATTAATAATGTAATCAATATGAGCGGAACATCGGACATCAATAAAAGTCAGATGATAGAAATAATAAGGACCGACTCCAACCATCCGGATTTTATCGGATTGGTGAAGTATCTGGACGCCGATCTGGCGGAAAGAGACGGACATGAAAATTTGTTTTATAGTCAGTTCAATAAGATCGATACTATCCGGCATGCCGTGGTCGCATATGAGAACGGGAAGCCGGCAGCCTGTGGCGCCATGAAAGAATACCCTCCGGACAGCATGGAAGTCAAACGAATGTATACTTTGCCCGATAGCAGGGGCAAGGGCATTGCCAGCCGGGTTTTGGCGGAATTGGAAAGATGGGCGGCGGAATTGTCTTATGGGAAGTGTGTATTGGAGACCGGGAAAAGGCAGCCGGAAGCCCTCGGGCTTTACCGGAAGAACGGATATAAGCTCATTCCCAATTATGGGCAATATGCCGGCATCGAAAACAGTGTCTGTTTCGAAAAAGAGCTGAACCGGGCGCCGATCGACACAAGCCGCTGAGGCGGAAATTATCTTTTGGGAACAAGGATGGCGTAGATGATATAGAGCCAACCCAGGATGCCGTGAATGATCGCCCATAAGATGGATTTGTTCCTGCTCCAGGAGACCACCACCGCGATAATGGTTCCCAGTCCCACGCCGGGCCCTACGTATACCGGGGTCCTATAATAGTATTCATGGGGTCCCTGCAACCGTGATGGATAGTGTGCGTAATCCCTATGCCCGGGAATAAAATAACCCGCCCCAGGGCTTGGGGCGGGTTGCAGGCCGTTCTGAATTTATTGGGCGCTCATACCGGCATCGATCAGGTGTTCCGATCCTGTGATATAAGAAGATTCATCTGAAGCCAGGAAAATCACCAGATTAGACACCTCTTTTGGTTCAGCCAGGCGTCCGAGAGGGATCAGCGACAAGGCATCCCCGCCTTCTTCATTGGTGGCTTCCACCATCATAGGGGTATTGATAAAACCCGGATGGACGGAGTTGACGCGAATATTATTCCTGCCGTATTCTACCGCGGTTGCCTTCGTCATTCCGCGTACGGCAAATTTGCTGGCCACGTAAGCGAGGCTGGGATAACCATAAATGGCCACCACTCCTGCGATGGAAGAGATATTGACGATAGAGCCAATGCCGGCTTTTAACATAGAGGGGATGACGGCCTTCATTCCGAAGAAAACGCCATGCTGGTTGATGGCGCATACTTTCAGGTATTCCGCCTCTGAAAGATCCGCTGTTTTCGCAATATTTCCCAGGATGCCAGCATTGTTGACCAGTACGGTAATGGGGCCGAATTTACGTTCTCCTTCTTCAACGACTTTGGTCCATTCTTCAGCCTTTGTGACATCGTGTTTAATAAAAAGAGCGTTGGGGCCCAGCTGGTCTGCGATGGCTTTGCCTGCCTTTTCTGATACATCCGTAAGAATAACTTTAGCTCCCTGGGCTACAAATTCGCGTGCATGCGATTCGCCCATGCCCCTGGCGGCTCCTGTAATGATGGCTACTTTACCTTTAAGACGTTCCATAATTGTATGATTTTATTCCCTAAAGGTAGAGCGGAACACAGGCTGGTTCCATGTCAGAAACCCGTTAATACATGTCAGTTTCTTGCCGGGAAGGAAAGTTTGCCGGCCATTTTCCGGTATTGTGAAGGGGAGTAGCCGGTATGCTTTTTAAAGTATTTGCTAAAAGTAAAGGGATCGTTAAAATTCAGGTGGCTGGCAATTTCGCTGAAGTTCTTAACGGTGTAATTCACCAGGTATTTGGCTTCGCTGATCACGCGATGATTGATCAATGCGGTAGGGGGGGAACCGGAAACCTTTTTTACGGCAGCAGACAGGTAATCGGTACTGATATAAAGTTTGTCTGCATAAAAAGAGAGGTTTCTGTTCGTTTGGAAATGATGTACAACCAGGTGGTTGAATTTGTAAAAGATTTCTTCCTCTTTGTTGATAATGATCTGTGCCGGATCGATATAAGCATTTAAAATATTGTCCGTTTCATAAATAAGGGCCGATGTAAGATTACGCGCTATCAGCTCCCAATTGGATGGGGAAAGATGGCTTAGCAGGGCAAAAATGCTCTGAAAGGTGTTTATTATTTTTGTTTTATCGTAGTCAGAAAGTTCGATCACGGATTGAATTCCCTGACTCAAAAAGGAATGGCTTTTTACCGAGAAGATGTTCTCGTTGAGGTTATCCAGGAATTTCCTGGTAAATAACACGAATACTCCGCTGGTGTCTTCGCCTATTGCGGCGACCTTGAAAATCTGGCCGGGGCGATAGACCATTAAAGAATGGGGGCCAAGATCATATCTATTATTGCTGATATCGATCTCCAGGCTTCCCTTTGTGATCATTCCAACACAATAATAAGTTGGATTTACAAAAAAAGGCTCGAATTTTTCCGGGACCCGGGTAAGAAACAGGAACTCATCCGATTCCGACCAGGACAACGCACGATAATGAATGATATCCCGGATCGTATAATCTATAATTTGGCTTTGCATCGTCGTATTTTGGCTGATTCTTTGCCATACCTCCTTATATATACAAATTTACTCTTTTTCGTCAGGCATTGACAAATGGAAATCGTTATATTTATTCTATAATTTTAAGTCGCGATGCAAAAAGGGATACAAGCTATAATTAGTAAAAGAACCTTGCCGATCGTCCTGTTGATCCTGGGCGCGGGTGTTTTTGTTGCGTTCCGGACATTCGGAACAGAGGAGAAACCGCCTACCAAATATGAAAAGATATTGCATAATGTGGGAGAATTACTGGAGCAGATCCATTATAGCCCCAAACGGATCGATGACCAGTTCTCAAAAGAGATATTTGTCCGATACCTTCAGGGCGTCGATGTGGAAAAGGATGTGCTGCTGCAATCCGATGTGGATGCCCTGCGTAGTAAATACGAGACCCGGATCGATGATGAAATACTGGATAAAGCGAGTATTCAATTCGTTCCTGCAGTAGGAGATATTTATAAGAGACGATTGGCGGAGACGGAACAGATCTATAAAGACATTCTCTCCAAACCTTTTGATTTTACCGTGGACGAGGTCGTAAACCAGGATTATACTAAGATAGGATTTCCTAAAAATGAGGCTGAAAGAAGAGAAGCCTGGCGCAAACGCCTGAAATATCTTGCGCTGGAAAAATATGCGGGGCTTCTGGAACAGCAGGAGAACAGCAAAAATAAGCCCGGATTCGTCAAACGCAGCCAGGAAGACCTGGAGACAGAGGCCCGTGGAAAAGCCTTGAAGGTCATGGATCGTTACTATGAACGGGGGAAGGTGAAAATGAATGATGATGAACGATTTAACCTGTTTGTGCAAACTATCGTACAAGCTATGGACCCTCATACCGACTATTTCCCCCCCGTGGAAAAGAGGTCTTTCGATGAACAGATGAGCGGCCATTTTTTTGGGATCGGAGCCACCTTGCGGGACGATGACGGTAAAATCAAGATCAACACGCTTGTCTCCGGCAGTCCGGCCTGGAAATCCGGCCAGGTCAATGTGGGAGATATTATTATGAAAGTAGGACAGGGCAGCCAGGAGCCTGTAGACCTTACCGGCTACCTGATACCGGATGCAATAAAAGTGATCCGTGGCGCGAAAGGAACAGAAGTAAGACTGACCCTGAGAAAAACGGACGGGTCTACCAAAGTCGTATCTCTTATCAGGGATGAGATCCTACAGGATGAAACCACTTTTGCCAGAAGCGCTATCGTGAACTCAGCCAAAGGAAAGATCGGATATATATTCCTACCTGAATTTTATGCGGATTTTAGTAACCCCAAAGGCCACCATTGTTCAGAAGATGTGGCCCATGAAGTAATAAAGCTGAAAGAACAGCAGGTAGATGGCATCGTCATCGACCTGCGTCACAATCCGGGCGGCTCCTTAATAGATGTGGTACAAATGGCTGGATTGTTTGTCGAACAAGGGCCGATCGTGCAGGTAAAAGACCGGGATGGTAGCCCCCAGGTCCTGCCAGCCCGTGGTAAAAGTGTCTTATATGATGGTCCCCTTGCTGTAATGGTCGACGAATTGAGCGCTTCCGCCGCTGAAATTTTTGCGGCGGCCATCCAGGACTATAGAAGAGGAGTTATCATTGGCAGTACCTCCACCTATGGGAAGGGGACGGTACAAAGACCTTTCGGCCTGGACAAGACGCAAGGATTAATGGCTACGGACAGTGACCTGGGGACCGTCAAGCTGACCCTTCAGAAATTCTACCGGATTAACGGCGGCTCTACACAATTGCGGGGAGTATCTTCCGATATCGTATTGCCGGATCTGTTTGAATACTACAAGATCCGTGAAAAAGATGATCCGGACGCCCTTCCCTGGGATGAAATTCCCAAAGCTGGTTATACACCCTGGAAATATGCCTATGACCTGACTACTATCAAAGGTATGAGCAGTGAACGCCTGAAGAATAATACTGCTTTCAAGCTTATCCGTTCAGATGCAGAATGGCTGGGTAACAGGGAAAATGATAAAGAGGCCCCACTCAACCTGAAAAAATACCAGGAAGAGGAGAAACAGCTAAGAGCCACTATTAAGCAAATTGAAGCGCTTGGTAAGCTTCCCGCGGCGGGTGAATTGGATGTTCAGTCCTTACCGCAGGATCTTCATAAGTATGACACTGATAAGCCTAAAGCCGCACGTTTTCTTCAATGGCTGAAAGCTGAAAAGAGCGATATTTACCTGGGAGAAGCGGTAAACGTGCTGGATGATATGATAGCACAAAAGAACCTGGTCTATAATAAGTAGCGGCAATCATACATGGCAACAATGATCGGGTTCAGCCCTCCAATTCTTTTAAAATCTCTTCCCCATCCCGGGTCACTTTAAGATAGTATTTAAACAACCATCGGGAAAGGGGGTAAAAGAAGAGGAATAACACAGCATACCAGATCCAGAAGCCGGAGGTTTTAAACAGGTCTTTTCCTCCCATAAGCTGACCCATGACAGGCAGGGAGACCACCAGGAGGATGGCTGACAAGTAAAAATTTATCTTTTGAACAAGCACAAATTGCCTTTTGCCTGCTGCATATTCCAACAGGGATTGTTTGTAATTTATCTTTGAAATATTGACGGAGCGCATTTTCTGAATGGCCTTGACAGACAGAAGGATCAATAAAGACAGGGTCACGACAGCGCTGATCCCACAAGCCAGGAGATACCAGGGGGTCAGTTTTTGGATATTGATAAGGATATACAGGATCTCTGCCAGGCAAACCAATGATCCCAGTATTTCAGGGATCCATATTCTATTCATCTTGTTTCTGAAACTTGTCTGGGTCATTTTAATAATTATTGAATCCGTTATCGTTTTTTGTTTTTCAACCGCTATGGACATTTCTTCCCAGAGGGTCTTCATTTCTTCCAGTTCCATAATCTGTTTATTTTTTAATTTGAACGGTGATCTTTTGCCGGATCCTATTCAGCCGGGTACCTATATTGGTGCAGCTAAAACCGGTGATAGCCGCTATTTCATCATAGGGTCTCCCTTCCAGGTAAAGCAGTATGATGCCTTTTTCGATCGTATTGAGCTTCTTTATGACGGCGTATAGCGCTTCTATCCGCTCTTGTTTCAGGGGTTCGTTGATGTCAGTTCTGTTCATCAATGCGTCATCGATGGGCTGGTGGTTCCTTTTTCTTCGCTCTTTGTGCAAAAAGGCGATAGCGGTATTCAATGCGACGCGATACATCCAGGTGGTGATCTTAGCCTCTTTCCGGAAGGAATCAAATGATTTCCAGAGCTGGTACACGATGTCCTGATATAAATCCTGTTCGTCTTCTTTGCTATTGGCATATACCCTGGTGACCTTATAAATAAGGCCTTCATTTTCTTTTATAATTCCGATAAATTCTTTTTTGTCAGGCATTGAAAAATAGGCTACTTCTAATTAGTATAGAAACGGGTGGCATAATCACAAAAGAACGGCTTTTTTTTATGGGAGGGAAGAAATGCTACGTTTTGCAGCTTTATAATATTGCGTTGCGCATCCGGATGAGGGAAAAGGACAGGGAGGACTGACGGATGGCATCAGCCAGTTTCCGCAGATCCGGCAGGAACCGTAATTCAACATTTCGCTGGAATAGTTCTTCGGGAATATCGTTGATTTCTCTTACGGCAAGGGGAGTCACGGGTTCGTATGAAATATAATATCCCGCGGTTTCGTCCAGAATCGTGAATCCCGCCACCGGAAATTCATAACAATGCAATTTCGTCCGAACGATGGCTGGATACCAGCGGGTCTCTACTGCCATGACAAATTCCGCAGAAGTGGCGCCCATCCATTTGTCCAGGTCCGATGGGGTAGTAGCTGTGTTGGCATACCAGGTTACCCGGGGGCAGTCCCTGGGCAGGAGGTAATTATGCAGGAGCTTCGCCGAGATGGCAAAAACGGCATCCCCCCGGATCCTGGGAAAAAAGGAAGGAGAGGGCCTGGGCCGGAAGAGGGGTATATCGGCCTCTTCACTGATATGAAATAGTCGGAGGGATTCCATGTGAAGGGCAATTTATTAAATAAATGGCTACAGATGAGAAGCGGGAGCTTGAATCAGAAAAAGGCGGTTAGGCTGATCCGGTAAATATTTTATAGAAAAACTAATATACTTAGTATTTTTGTAATCTTATTTCATTTGTATGACTCACGCTCCTTATTCCTATAATATGCAAGATTCTCAACGATATACTTTTGTCAGCACTGGCAGAATGAGAATCATAAAAGCAGTTGATTTTACTCCGCTAGACATTGAAAATATTTACAACTTAGGCTTCGGAGATTTATTGCCCGACGGTTCTTTGGACGTCACCGTGACATCAAATAATGGTGATATTTTAAAGGTTTTATCTACAGTAGTTCAAATTACACGGGATTTCACAACGCGATTTCCTGGTGTAGAAATATTCTTTATAGGGAGTACAGAAGAGCGTACCAAGCTGTATGCGCGCATCCTGAAGATGTATTACAGGGAATTTAATAAGGAGTTCAAAATCAGCGGCTTAATGAAAAATCCTGATTCTTATACAGCTATACCATTTGAGGCCCGGAATGCTTTTACGTATTTTGCATTTCTAATAAAAAAAATTGAGTAAATTTGAGTATATGTCAATAACAAGGAAAAAAAATATCAGAAAGAGCAGAAAGAAATCTTTACTGAATTCCTCCAAAGCGGTTGTTGTTGTTAATACAACCGAAAAGGAGACTTTGTTCCCCGAAAAAGTAAAAAGGGCTAACGAGATTCTCAGCAATACGAAATTTTCCGATCGATAATTCCTACCAGAGAGCCATAGCTTAGTTTTTCGTGCATCATTTACTAATCACTACTTTTTTGGTGACGGTACTTGTGCTGTTCTTTATTTGTATATAATAGACTCCATCGGCCAGGAAGCTCAGATCCAGGGTGATCGTATTCTTATCGATGTCGTTGTGGGATAGGTATACCTGCCTGCCCAGCTGGTCATTGACGGTAATGACGCTATTAGTCATGGTCAGCTCACCCGCAGCGATGTAGATCAGGCCACTGCTGGGATCCGGATATATGTGCAGGGTGTTGCTCTTATTGCTATTCTGATCGTCGAGGGTATTGGCATCCGTCACGGTTTGGCCGGTGGTAGTAACCGAGCTGCCATTTACCAGGTCGGTACAGGATTTAATATACGCATTCAGGGTGGAGCCTCCGCTCACCTCAAATCCGGGATTCATGGTAATCGAGGTAACGGCCTGCGCGTCGCCGGTTTCATAGTTGGTGAGGCTGGCGGTATTGTCCAGTGTCAGCGTCGAAGGAGCGGACCTGAAGCCGGCAACGGTCCCTATCGTCTGATTCAGGACTTTGGCATTATAGCTCACGGTGGTAGTGCCCATCGGCACGCCGCCATAGGTAATAGTGGGGTTTGAATAGTATTGAAGCCTGGTCTCTCCATTAATGTTGTAGGCCATGATCGTTCGCCATCCGCCGGCTGAATAGACATAACCATGTCCATAGGCGTAGGGGGTAGTAGTAGGATCGGTTTGGGGATCATGTCTGCACCCTGATAAATGGGCTAATTCATGGCCAAAGCTGTAATAGCCCAGCGCGCACTCGTAATGCACCACACAAAATGCGGTCGTTGCGCTGGCCTGGATGGCATCGGCCAGTCCACAGTAGGCATTATTATTGAAGATCAGGACAGATTCATCGGCGGAATACAAATTCCTATAGGTATGGATTTCATCCATATATCCGTCGGTCGTCCCCACAAACCGGCTGATATCGGTGTTATAATCGCCCGATTCGGTGTAGTTGGTGCGAATGGCGGCGCCCAGTTCCATTCTGTAGCTGACATTGCTGTTCAGAAATCCCTGGTTGCTCTCTGCGATCGCTTGTTGCGCGAATTGCTGAATATTCGGGTAGCCAAGGCTATTGATTATATTGGTCTCTGCTTCGGGGGTAAAAACGACCAATATCCGCAGGTTACAGGATGGGGTGACAGAGGATGCCGTCAGATTCGTAACGCCTGCTGTCGGCACCGTCAGCACCTTATCATTCGGTCCCGGTGCATCCTCCCGCGGGAATTTCCGGGTATCGATCTCATAGATGGCAAACATTCCTTTTCCCATCGGGTGAAGCGCATAGTTCTTTTCCCTATAATTCAGGTTACCGGAAAGATGTCCATCCATGAATACCAGTACGAGGGATCCTTCTTTATCTTTTGCTCCCTGGATATGTCCATGCCAGGAAAAGTCTGTTTTCCCTCTTTGCTCGACTTCGTCTTTGGTCACCGTGAGCATTGTTCCGGGAAAGACATTCAGGACAAACGAGCTGTCCTGCAGGACATCGGGGTTGAAGGTAAAAAGGTCGACTACCGACGTCTTCGATCTGAGCTGGAAGTTCTCTATTATTCTGGCTTTAGCGGAGTTGGCGCTCTTGAACTGAGCCGTATTGACCCTGGAATTGACAAACATTCTTTGCGAATATGCCTGTTGGAGGCAGAGAAGGCCGATTGCCAGCATGATGCCGGGTATTTTTGATCCTTTTAACATAGGTAAAGTTCTTATAGATAAGTGAAATTTTATATCGATTATTTTGCCAGGAGCTTTTTCAGCTCATTGATCTGTTTCTGCAGGTCATCGATCTGGTCCTGTTGCCGGATCGTATATAGTGTAAGCTCTTCGACTTTTTTGAGCAGAGCGGTCTGATTGGCGCCCAGATCGATCCCTTTCTTCTCCACCTCGCCGGCGGAAGGCAGTTCAGGCAAATGATGGTGGGCCTGCAGGTAGCTCTTCAGGTATTTCAGCGAAGGAAGCTCATACCCCTCCCCGAAAACGTAGTCCGGCCAATTACCATATAACTTCACGACCGCCCGGGTGAAAATGGCGCTCCCATTGACGGCCAGCTTGTAGCCCTGGGAACTGGTGGCGCCGATGACCAGGTTGCCGCTGTTAAAGTAGCTGTCTCCGCCCGTAGTATTGAGGCTCACGCCTGGCTGGTTGCTGGTATTATACAGGTTCATGGAGGCGCCCCAACCGTTCCAGCCTGCCAGGGTCATTATATTCGTGGTGCCTGCGGGGTCGTCCCGGGTCAGGTTCAGAGCACCCGACCACCTGGTCGAATGTATTTCCAGGGGGGTCGCGCCGGCATCGACGGTATAGAAATAGTAAGAGGGCACCGTCACAGGGCTTGCCCAGTTACCGAGGCTAAGAGGGGTCTGTTTAGCGCCCGTGGTATTGCCATTGGAGCAGAATATACTGGTAAAAGGTGTTTGTGCAAACAGGAGGACGGCCGACAGGAGAGTCGGAAAAAAGAGGAAAATTTTTTTCATACTTAAGGTTTAATGGAGGATTGGTATTGAAAATAAAGCTAGGGAAATTAATGACATCCTCAAATAAGTGATAATGCGTAATTCAGTCCCCTGAATGCTGTAGGGGATTTTCCCGTTTTCGTTTTGAAGATCTTCGTAAAGTGAGAGGGGTGCTGAAACCCAAGCTCATAGGCAATCTCGCTGATTGATTTATCGGAACCCCACAACAGCGACTTGGCTTTTTCCGTCAACTGAAGATGAATGTATTCCTGGGTCGTCTTTCCCGTATACCTTTCAAATCGTTGCACCAGATCATTATTAACCACCGCCCTGGAGAAAAATTGCCTGTCGTAAAACCGGTTGCAATAATTCAGTAATAATTCGATATTGCTTTGAATAAGGCCCTGCGTATGCTTGTCGATGCTTTGTGAATACTCCCGTTTTAGATTTTGCACACAATCTTTAATGATCGACTTTTCTTCGTCGGATACATGCAATGCTTCATTCGTGTCATAATGAAAAAAAGAATAATCCTTTATTTTTCTTCCTAGCTCCGTTCTGTTCAGTAAGTCGGGATGGAAAAATAGGCCCCAACCCTCTTTGATCGGAAGGCCGGGGCCTGGTGACATTACCTGATTGGGAGCCGTGAATATCAATGATCCTTCATTAAAGTCATAATAGGACTTCCCGTATTTCATAGCCCCCTTGAATTGTTTGCAGAAGATACTGTAGAATCCCAGCCGGTACAAGGGGCCGTCCGTAAGACGGTTGCTCCTGTCTATTTCGCAAAGATCGATCAAGGTGATCAACCTATCATTTTTTTAAATTCGACATCGCCTTTTTCCTGTTTGGCCTGAATCATTCGGATGGCATCCGCACCTACAAGATACCGCAATTGCTCCGAACCATCTGTCGCCGCCTGATAGATCGTTTCACTGACTTCTGAAATGTTTTTATTTCCCCGGTCCGGACTTTTGGCGATCACCGTGAACTTTTCGAATATAGGTTGGTAATCGCTCAGGTCGCCGGCGCCGAAGAAATCCATCGATCGGCCGTTGAAATTTGTTTTATAGCTTCCCGGCTCTACGATTTTAAGTTGGATGCCAAGCGGGTTAAGTTCATACTGCAAGGCTTCGGTCAAACCTTCTATGGCAAATTTAGTGGAATTATAAAGAGAGCCAAAGGGGATGGTGATCCGGCCGCCCATGGAGGAAATATTAATGATGAGCCCGTCCCTGTTCTTTCTCATCTCCGGCAGTACGACTTTCGTTACATCGATCAGCCCGAAAAGGTTGATGGCATATTGCCTCCTGATGGCCTCGTCAGGCGCTGCTTCCAGGGCCCCGATCGCTCCGAAGCCCGCATTATTTACCAATACATCTATTTTTCCGAATTTTTCAATACCCGCCTTTACAGCGCCAGCGATACTTTGTTTATCCGTTACATCCAGCCGGACAAGCAGGACATTACCCAGCTTCGATAGCTCCGTTTCCTTCTCCGGAGATCGCATGCTTGCAATTACATTCCACCTATTTTTCTGAAATAACAGAGCGGTCTCTCTCCCGAAACCGGAAGAGGCCCCTGTGATCAATACTGTCTTTGCCATTGTTTGTAGTTTAATTTTTCTATACAAAACTCTGACAAAAGACAGTAGTTGATTTATACGTTTCTACGGGATCCTTATACTTTTCACGGATCGGTTATTTAAAGGGAGGCTGGAATATTCATAATATGATTTTATTGAATGCCCTCTTCCAGTTTTGCGTTTTGTCCGGCTAAAATATGCCAGGCTCCACTCCGTTTGGTCAGCAGAATCGTTCTGCGGAACTCGAAGACTTTTCCCGGAAACCGTTCATCGCCGCTAAGGCCGGTTCGGACATGTGCGAGGGCGATATCAGAGGTGAGGAAAATCAGATCCTCGATAGAACGGGTATAATAATGGGTTGCTTTGAAATACGTTCTATGAACGATGGCATAATGTTCCTGGATATCCTTTTTCCCTTTGTAATAGGCGCCAAACCAATTGACCCAGGTTGCATTGGTATCATATTGGTCCGCCAGCCCTGCAGGATCATGACGGTTCCAGGCATTTTCATAATTCGTGACCAGCAATTTCACCGCCGCCTGTTCCTTGACCGTATCCAGTTGCTGAGCCGCCATCCTATGCATCATCAGGGTCAAAACCGTCGTTAATAAGGGTATTGCAATACACTTTTTCATTGGAGAATAGTTGATTCCGCCTGAAGGTAGGCTGGCTATTGTGCCGGCAGATCGCTATTTAGTAGTTAGCAGCATCCATTGAGCCATTGGCAGCTCATTATGCATTTTCCAAAATAAAATTACCATCTATACCTAATTTCTCGTGAACGGCTTTCAAAAAAGGGACATCAGGTTGTCGCTTGCCACTGAGTATTTGGGAAAGCTTGGATTTGCCAATGCCAAACATTATTGCCAATTGGGTTTGTGTTATATCCATTTCAGCGATCTTATCCTGTACAATAGAGGCAACAGTTACAGGTAGCGGCATTATTTTTAGAACGTTGTCTTCATAATCTTCAATGGCCTTTGCCATTACTTCAATTTTTGCAACTTCGGCATCAGTAATATTCTTGTCACCTTTATTCATAAGACTGTAAACTTTATGTACAGCCTCCTTATAATCTTTATTATTCAATATTTTCATTCCTCATTTATTTATCGTGAGCGACATTGGCGGCCCCAATTAATTTATTCAATTTGTCATATTCAGCATGCGAACCAAACTATAAAATAAACACTGTACGTGTTCTAAATATTATCAGTACGATCAATCTGAAATCATTTCCTTTGATAAAAACAAATCCGCAGATTCGTTTTTATCAAAGCGTAAAAATACTAATTAAATTAGCTTTTAGGTAAAAATTTAGGGCGGCATACTGCAAATTGCAGGTATCCTGAATATATTATATGCACGGGAGAGAGGGCTTCTATATCCCAAAACATATCGGATCAGTAATAAACGATATTGCCGTTATCCATATCTATAAAGCAATCCCGGAATTTTTCGAATTTTCTGCCAGAGGCCTTTATCTTTTTTATCTGCGAATTTATCACGACGGTAGCGGTCGTATGGAGGGTCAGATCCACTATGAGGAAGGTTGCTATGGCAATCGGTATAATAAGCAAATTGCCGGCGCCACCGGAGCCGCCGGATGGAAAGGAAATATCGCCGGTGCCGATAGGTCCCCAATCCAAACTTTTCTTTCTCACATCTATCATCTGGATACTATGCATATCGGGCAGGGAATGGGGAATAGCCCGGGCCCGGAGAGGAGGATCTTTCCGGGTTTAAGATGGGATAACCGGATCTTGCGATGAAGCTGCTGTCATTGAATGGGCCCGTGCCTGGCCTGAAAGCGCCAAGCCTGAGATCGATGGTATCGATCAGGGCCTTAAGAAGGCTCGCCCGGGCGGCTGCAACGGCCATGACCGGTTGGCGATCGGCTGGGTGTGCCGGGGAAGGATAGGGTAGCGGGAGGGGCAGCCGAACCTTTTTTGGACGGATGTAAAGCAATTTGTATGTTTAACCTGACAGTAATAATGGCAACATTGACAGTAACAAAAGGCAACAAGTCGCACCAAACCAATAAAATGTCCCTTTCAACCAGCATAAAAAAGATATTCCTTTTGCTATTCCTGACAGGGATAGCCTATCCTATCACTTCTTTTAAAATCCACCAGCCGCAAAAACATAGTCTGGATACGATCGTTATAGATCCCGGCCATGGGGGGATCGACCCCGGCTGTCACGGACTCTTCTCGAAGGAAAAGGATGTCACCCTGGCCATTTCCCTGAAGCTGGGCAAGGCGATAGCCGAAGCATTCCCGGATATTAAAATAGTATATACCCGCACGACGGATATCATGCCGGGCAATGCCACCAACATACATACAGCGCTTGTTTACCGGGCGGATCTGGCCAACAAGGCCAAAGGGGACCTGTTCCTTTGCATTCATGCCAATTCCAATGGTCATCCCGCCGGCAGTTACGAGGAGAGAAGGGTTACAGGCTATAAATGGGTCAAAAAAGGAAAGAAGAAGAAAAAGCTGCCGGTGTATGAATATTACCAGGTCAAAAATACAAAGGTAGGCACAGCCACCTATATCTGGAAAGCCATGTGGGGAACGTATAAGGGCTCCGCTATCAATCAGAAGGATCTGGGAGAGGAAGGGGGAGAAAATATGGGGGACAGCACGGCGCCTCCCTTTAATACGGACTCCCGCGAGGCCCGGCTGCGTGCGCAGCTGTATGAGAAAAAGTATTTTGCCAACAGCACTTTTTTTGCCACCCTGGTCGAAAATGAATTCGTCAAAGCCGGGCGTCATAGCCAAGGGGTCAATCAACGGGAGGTGGGCATCTGGGTATTGGAGGCGACCGGCATGCCCAGCGTACTGATCGAGACGGGATACCTGACCAATGAGGAAGAGGAGAAATATCTCAATAGCGAAGATGGGCAGGACGAGGTCGTGGCAAACATCGTAGAGGCCCTGAAACGTTATAAAGACTCATTGGAAGGCGTTCATACGGAATAAACCGTCTGATCGGGATAAGCTGCCTGGCCGGACGGCGTAAACACAAACCGCCTGATCGGGAATGACGACCAGGCGGTTACCTTCACTTTATCTTTACCGATAGCTTTCTACGATGGCACAATCTCCTTCACTGTTGAGGCTGACCGTTATCCAATACCTGGGTCCCTCCAGCTTGACGTAATAAACGATGTCGGAAGTCGTGGTGATCTCGGTCACTCCGAAAATTTTTTGGCCGGCATATTTCTTTTTCAGGTTGGTGATCAGGTAATAGGGGAGGTCGCGTTCTCCGTAATAACGGAATGAATTGATAAAGCTGCCGTTCTTTTTATAGGTGATCCGGCTGAGGATCCCGCGTTCTACAAAACTAACGATGTATCTGTTGTCCGTCTCATACCAATTTGTCCGTTCGGCATTGGGGAAGCTTTCGCGGAACTCCTGCAGCAATTTTTCGCTGACGACTGAGCTGGGGTTGGTGATGACCGCGTCGGAGTCGCTGATGACCGTACCAGGAGTGGCGAGGAGGGATTCGGCGGAGGCTTCAGTAGCCAGAAAAGCAAGCAGGATGGAAAGGCTTGCCAGAAGAAACTTTTTCATAACTCTGTTTTTTGTGGATGAATGTTTATCCCACAAAGCTATAAAAGTATTGGACTATTATAGGTAGCCGGTTTTAAGATAGCAGGTAGTCCGGTTTAAAACAGACGGTACTATTATTTCATCGATCGTACGGTGGAGATCAGGATGTCGAGGGCTTTTGCCGATTCTTTTTCCGTCATCCATCCGAAGCCTATGCGGGTAGCGTTCAGGGAGAGGGACGAAGTATTATGGATCAAGCCATTGGACAGGATGATCCCTTTTTCTTTCAGCTTCTCCGTGAGAGGCGGCAGCGGAATGGAGGAATGGAATTTAGCCCAGATGGCGAGTCCGCCATCCGGAATTTTAAAATCGATCTTATCGGCGAGCTGCCGGGAGAGGATATCGCAGACGAAGTCTCTGCGCCGGTGATATTCCTGGAGCGCCTTCTTCATATGTCTTTTGATGCTCCCATCCTGGAACATGTCTGCGAGGGCCAGTTCCATGAGTGGGTCTCCCTGTGAATCCACCACTTGTCTCAACCGGGTCAGCTCTGTGATCAGATTGACCGGGGCTATTACATAACCTACGCGGATAGCCGGAGAGATGGTCTTGCTCAGCGTGCCAATATAAACCACCATGCCTTTGTTATCGGCGCTTACCAGCGGCAGGATAGGGCTGCTGCAATAGTGGAAATCATAGTCGTAGTCGTCCTCTATGATAACGAATCCGAATTGTTCGGATAGGGAGAGGAGCTTCATCCGCCGGGAAGCGACGAGGGTTACCGTAGTCGGGTAGTGATGGTGGGAGGTGATATATACGGCACGGATCTTTTTGCTGCGGCAAATCTTTTCGATCGCGTCCACATCGATCCCATATTCGTCGACCCTGACCCTCTTCAGCAGGGCTCCGGCATTGAGGAAAGTGCGGTCACCATAGTAATAATTTGTATCGCCGACTATGACGAGGTCCTCCTTCTGAATGAGGACGCTGATGATCAGGTAAAGGCCCATGGTGCTTCCTCTTGTGACCATGATATTCTCATAGGTCGTTCGAAGGCCGCGGCTCGCATTCAGATAATCCGAGAGGATCTTCCGGAATTTTTGCACGCCGGCTAATTCGACATAGGACGTGTAGCGCAGGTTGACCTTCTTCATCATGACGCTCCGGTGGGCTTTGGCCAGTTCGGAGATAGGCATCAGGCGGGGGTCGGGTCCGTCATGGAAACCGGGAATGTGGCGAAGCGGGGGCGTAGCTGTCCGGATCAGGGTATTGATGCGGACAGGATACCCTGTTTCAGAGGGAAAGGAGCCCGGTCTCTCCTGCGTCTCATTCAGCTTGCGGGGATGGGCTTCCGGCAGCTCCCGGCTGGTAAAAGTGCCTTGCGAGGGGCGCATCTCGATCCATCCCTGTGCTGCCAGCTCCTCGTATGCGCGTACGATCGTTTTGCGATGGATCGTCAGCGTCTCCGACAGGAGCCGGGTGCCGGGTAGTTTTATCCCGGGCCCGATCCGGCCTCTTTTGATTTCCAGGGCCATCGCGTTGGCGATCTGCAGGTAAACGGGACAGTCGCAGTCTTTGTCTATTTCTATAATGGATTTCCAGGGGAACATAGCGGACTACCGATTAAGTTAAAAAAGACTACTAAGATAGTCCATTTATCTTTAATATTCGATCAGGCGCCACTCGCTGGCCTGGAAGTCCACGCTGCCGTTATTGGCGGACACGTACCATTTATAGCGGGTAAAGGCCGATGTGTTGGTCGTTCGGAAGAGCCGGGTCTGATTCCTGCTCTCAAAGCTTTCGCCGGTGCGGGCGTCCAGCACATACCAGGTGAAGCCGTCATTGGAGCCCAGCAATTGCCAGCTTTTCGGATCGCGGTCCGGCAGGTCGTTGCCGGAGGTGATGGTATAGCTGCCCATGACATGCGCTGTGGGAAAGGTCAGCTGCATCTCGAACCCGGCCGGGAATCCGCCGAGGAAGAACTTGGTGCTGTAGTTATTATCCACCAGTTTGGATGATCCTTCCGTGGCGCCGCTGCCACCGCTGTTCTCCTTGGTGACGCTGAGTGTGCCCAGGGAGGTAATGTCGGTGTATTTGATACCGGGGAAATCGATCTTTGCCTGCGCGAGCTGTACCGTCCAGTCATTGCCGCTCTCATCCAGGCTGCCAAAGGCGGTCAGGGCCAACTGTTGCAGGTCTGCGCCTGCGGCGCCGCTCCAGAAATGTACGAATTCGCCGAAGTTCATCCCGCGTGTGTATTCGGGATAGCTGAAGACGCCATTAGACACGGTATGCCTGGGAAAGTATTGCGCGAGCAGAGAGAAGAACTTATTCAGGGTCGCCGTCTTTCCGAAGCCATTGTAGAGCGGATAGAACCAGTCATTGAACCAATGGGTGCCGCTACGGGGAAAATTATCTGTTGTCGGCACTTTGAGATTATACCAGCGCGTGGCATCGGAGCTGCGTCCCAGGCCCAGGTAGACATCGTACTGATAGATCTCCATCCACTTGCTGTCATGCCAGATTCCGAAGGCGGGGGAGCTGTGGATACCTTTGGAGGCGCCTTCTACGATATGCCCGATCTCATGGGTGGTGAGGTCTATGTCGTTGCCGGTGCCGCTGATCCAGGCATTGAGATCGGAGGAACCGACGTCGATGACATTCCGCAGGTCGTGGCTGGTGTCGAAATAAGTCGAGGGGTGGCCGCCGCTATATTTGCCGGCATGAAAGACGGCGAAGAGCCGGGAGTCGCTGCCGAAGGCGCCATAGGTGGCCTTGGTATAGTCCCATGCCTGGGCCAGGTAGGTGTCGGGCCAGGTGATGGAGGCATTGACATCGTTGTCGAAATAAATCGCTACGCTGGTGTCATAGAATTTCAGCTGCAGGAGTTGGTTATGCTCGAACCAATGTTCCTGCCAGGTGGCCGGAGGGGGAGCCAGGACGGTAGCAGCCCTGGCGGCGGATGCCGGAGCGGCATCGGAAAGGGGTTCATTGATTTTCTTGGCACAGGCGGTTGCGAGGGAAACACAGGCGATGAGGAGGTAACAATAGGAATTTTTCATACATCAGTAGATTAGGTTTAATAATGCATGAATGTAACTCCCGATCATCTATAGATGTTGTCAATGGAATTCAAATGGATTGTTAATAGAAGCTAAACGCTAGTCGGTTCGCAGGCTTTTAACAGGGTTGGCCAACGCCGCCCTGATCGATTGGAAACTGATGGTGAACAGGGCAATCAATATGGCCGCAGCACCGGCGCCAATAAAGATCCCGGCGCTCAGATCTATCCGATAGGCAAAATTGAGCAGCCACTGGTGCATCGCTATCCAGGCCAGGGGGGAGGCGATAAGGATGGCGAGAAATACCAGCTTCAAAAAATCTTTTGACAGGAGCGTTATAATACCGGGAATACTGGCGCCTAATACTTTGCGGATACCTATTTCCTTTCTCATGATCTGGGCAGTATAAGTCGCCAAACCCAATAAGCCAAGGCAGGAAATGAGGATGGCTATAATGGAAAAAATGGTCAACAGGATCCCGGTGCGTTGATCCGATGCGTACAATTTACCATAGGCCTCGTCTAAAAAGGTGAATTCAAACGGGAAACCGGGGTAAAAGCTATTCCACATCCTGTTGCAGGCCGCAATCGCTTTGGCCGCATTCCTGCCGGTGGTCTTTACATACAGGTAATGACCTGCCGGTTCGAAATAAATAACAGCGGGTTGGATCTTCTCTTTCAAGGAGACGTAATGGAAGTCTTTTAGAACGCCGATGATGGTGCCTTCGGTTTCCTGGAATTTAAAACGTTTGCCGACCGGGTCTTTCAGGCCGATTATTCTGACGGCCGTCTCGTTGAGCATGAAATGGGTCGAGTCCGCTTTGGACCCGGTAAAATTAGTGCCCTCGGTAAGCTTCATTTTCAAGACCGGTAAGAACTTTTCGTCTATCCCCATGGTGTGTATAATGAAGGGAGAATTCGCGTCCTTGCCCTCCCAACTGACGCCCGCGGTAGTGTGGAGATTATTCTCCAACCTGCTATCACTGGAAGTTACCGCTTCGATACCGGCTTCATTTGACAACCGGGCTTTGATAGCATCCAGGCTGCCATTTCTATTGACGATACGAAAGGAGAAGACTTGTGAGCGATCGTATCCGGGATCTTTTTCCCGGATAAAGGTCAGCTGTTTGCCAATCACGACCGTACCGATGATCAGGGTCACCGAAAAGACAAATTGTACCGTAACCAATACCTTTCGGAAGGTCGAGTTAGCGATCCCCGAAAGGAGCTTGCCTTTTAACGCTTTAAGGGGTTCAAAGGAGGAGAGCAGGAGGGCGGGATAGATGGCGGAAGCCAGCAGCACGGCGGTCATCGTCCATGCAACCACCCGCCATATATTGCCATCCAGCCAATTTAAAACCAGGTGCTTGCCGGCGAGCTGGTTATAGCCAGGCAGCAGGACGGCAATCAATACGAAGGCAAGGACCAGGGAGATGCTGAAAAACAGGAAGGATTCTATAATGAACTGTGCAAAGAGCTGGGTTTTGGCGGCGCCTACTATTTTTCGGATGCTGACCTCTTTAGCCCGGAGCATCGAACGGGCGGTGGAGAGGTTGATGTAGTTGATGCAGGCAATCAGCAGGATCAAAGCTGCTATGATGGAAAAGATCCTGACGGTCTGCAATCCCGTTGGGGTACCGTCGGCGTCGACCAGGTGGACCTGCTTCAGGGGTTGGAGTTGAAACGCATTGTCTTTTAAGGAGACTTTGATATGAGGTGCATTTTGTATCTGGATCCGAAGCAGCTGCTGACCTATATTTGTCGGGGAGACACCTGGCTGTATCTCCAGAAAAGTGGTATAGCCGAAATTGCCCCAATCGCTGTCCATTGATTTCCAGAAATCCTTGCCGTCATATTGTTTGGCAACAAGGTCCATCGGAAAGAGCATATCGTAATGAATGCTGGAATTATCCGGAAAATCGGCTATTATGCCGCTGACCCTATAATTGTCCTTGTGATCTTCCTGTATGAATTTGCCAACGGGGTCTTCGTTAGCAAAATATCGTTTTGCCGCCGATGCCGTCAGGATAACGGATTGATCATTTGGGAAGGGGTCTGTGACATTCCCTTTCAGCAGGGTAAAGTCGAACATCCGGAAAAAGGATGGGTCGACATAGGCGTTATTGTCTTCTTTAAGCAGCTGGGTCTTATAACTAAATACACTACTGTATTTAGGATAGATCCTTACGGCGCTTTTGACGCCGGGCACTTCCTTCAATGCGGAGGTAGCTACGGGAGCCTGGGTAGTATTCCAAACATGTCTTCCGGTACCGGAGCCAAGGGGAGAGTTGACCTGATAGATATTTTCCGCGTTGTGATGGAAGCTATCGAAGGAGCGTTCGCTTTGCACCCAAAGCAGGATCAGGATCCCGACGGCCAGTCCGATCGTCAATCCGGTGAGGTTGATGAACGAATAAAATTTGCTTTTAAAGAGGCTGCGCCAGGCGGTTTTGATATAATTTTTGAGCATTGGGTCAGTTTGGAATAGCCGATCTCATTCAATGTACTAAAATTTATTTATCTTTTCGAAAAATAGCATCGGGGCATCATGGGCAAACTCTTTTCTAAAAATAAGCTGATCATATTATATGGCGCCTCGCTTGCCGGCATCCTGTTATTACTGAAATGGCTGGAGTTCCGGTTTGTGATCATGGATCACTCTTTTGAAGTGTATATCGGCGCCATCGCGCTGATTTTTACCGGCCTGGGCATCTGGCTGGCCCTGAAACTGACCAAACCCAGGATCGAGACTATCATCGTCGAAAAGGAGGTGATTGTTATCAAACCGGCGAAGGATACATCGGCGGAGAATTTTGGTCCCGATGAGGGGGCGTTGTTGAAAATGGGAATCAGTAAACGGGAATGCGAGGTGTTGGCGCTGATGTCGGAGGGGTTGAGTAACCAGGAAATTGCGGATCGTTTGTTTGTATCTCTGAATACTGTCAAGACGCATAGCTCCAACCTCTTCGAAAAACTGGAGGTGAAACGAAGGACGCAGGCTGTTGAAAAAGGGAAGAGGCTGGGGCTCCTTCTTTAGGGTGAAATAAGGGATTGCTCATCAAAATCACCCGAAAGTATGAGCCCAAATCCGGGATAAAGCCTGAGTTTTACAGTCATTACTCACCAAAATCAATTAAATGAAAAAGACTGTACTTATTTGCGGGTTAATTGCCGGACTGATCAGCACCAGCTTATTTATCGGCCTGATGTTATTGGGCAGAGCCGGGGATGATCATTTTAAACATGGGATGCTCTATGGCTATACCCTGATGATCCTGGCCTTCTCCTTTATTTTTGTGGGCACTAAAATTACGCGGGATAAATACAATGACGGCAGGATCTCCTTTGGGAAAGCTTTTCGGGTTGGGTTATACATTACGTTGATCGCTTCCACGATCTATGTGATCGTCTGGCTCATCGACTTTTATGTTTTTATCCCTGATTTTGGCGAAAAATATGCCGCCCATGTTATGGAGGGCCTGAAAGCTTCAGGCGCCAGCCAGGCAGAGATAGCCAGACAAAGCGCTAAAATGGCGAGCTTTAGCGAAATGTATAAGAATCCTTTCTTTAATGCGCTCCTCACTTATTCAGAGATTGTGCCGGTAGGGTTGATCGTCTCTTTGATCAGCGCCTGGGCATTGAGGAGGAGAGGGCTGCCGGCTGGAAAAATGGAGGTAAATTCTTAATATTGAACCCATGTTCATACGGATTTTATTCTTCTGCCTTGTTCCTGTTGGAATATATCTCCTGATCCGGGCGGTTAAATTAATACAGAAATCTTTCGGCGGGAAGATCGCATTGGAAATTTCCTATGCTCAGAAAAACGGTCGATTCTCCCTGTCACAGGAAGGGAATTATGCCATTTGGCTAAAGGGGCCCTTATTCAGGAGAACACCGCTTGATCGATTCGTTCCGGAGCTCTATCATGAACAGACGCAAAGGATCGTACCGTTGTATCGTCCATGGACAAGTATTACCTCGAACAATGGTTCGACGGGTCAACTAAGACTGTTCTCCTTTTCTGCACCTGCGGGAAATTATACATTGGAGTTAATGGCCGGTTCAAGCCTGAATGACTTTAAAACGGCCCTGGCCAGGATGATTCCCGGCAAAGAGCCCGATTTGGCAAAATTTTTTATTCAAATAAAGGAGAGCCGGCCGGCTTACTATGTGTTCTTCGGCGTTGTGCTGATCCTGGTATCGGCCTTTTGTATAATCGGGGGGCTTGTTTTGGGATTGAGAGGGTGATTTTTTCTGTGATAAATTAATAATGCCGGCTACATGATCGATATCCACGATCATGTAGCCGGCTGACAGAGGATGAAACAGATTTCATTCCATTTCGCAAAAACATGACAATCAACGCCTTCATAGTTAAAAGAAGAATTTTATGATCCTTTGTAAAATTCCCTTAAAATCGTAAATTTGCCTAAGCTTAATAAAGTATGAACAAACCAGAGAAAAAACCAGGTTTTTGGGATCGTGAATTTAACTTAACTATAGACGAAAATCTAAATAAGTTAAAGGGGAAAGTATTGGCTCCTAAAAAATTGGAAGAAGCTAATAAACATTTGAAAAGGATGAAGTCCTTGCCAGATACCAAATAGATCAAGTAAATTATAAGGGATGTGGTGCTGAGGCACCACATTTTTTTTGACCATTATATTTTCCCCGATTTATAAAATGATGTATAGAAATCAAACCGAAGCCCTGCCTGGTTCACGATTCATTAAATCTGTATTAATCTTCCTGATACTATTTTCGTCGGGGTTATCAGGCCGGGCACAGGTAAATTCGATGAAAAGCGTTACGGCTTCAAAAGTTGATCCGAAGATTTATTTTTGGTCAGGTAGCATCAACCCGAGAATTCCCATTTTCGTTTGGCTGGCGGAGAAAGACAGCATCTTACAGGGAACGGTCACTTATACAAAAACAAAAAATAAAACCCCAATCAAACTGATCGGGCAGATAAGCACAGACGGGCAGATCAGGGTTTGCGAATATCAGAAGGATGGAACTATTTCAGGGATTTTTGCTTTTGATAAGTTAGATGTGGCTGCTAATGGCATGTGGCTATCGACCACCCATGACAAAGAATTTTCTTTTGAACTTACTGCCAGGGATACGATATTATTAAACATTGATACAGGTTTTCAGCCAGTAACGATACCTGGCGAATATGTTTATATGTATGGAACGGAGGGTTCTCAGGGATATGTTTCCATCAAGAAAATTAAAGATATTAAAATATCATTTGAGATCCAATCTGTTACCAGTGCGCCAGGCCGCAATCTTGCGGAAGTGGATTTAGATACCGTAGCATTGCGAAATAATCAATTTGTGTACAAATTGCGACATTCGAAAGAGTGTCAGTTCCAGGTTAAATTTTACAACAATTTCCTCGTTGTACGGTATTTAAAAGATTATGGGGACTGCGGCGATATTTTTGGCATGAATGCTACGGTAGACGGAATATTCTATAAAACCCCTGATAAATTGAAGACGAAGAAATGACGACAAAGAAAAATATTTTTGCCATAATCGGGAGCGCCAGTAAGAATTCGTCCAATCTAAAGCTGGTCAGCAGTATCCGAAAGCTGACGGAGGAAGACTTTGACATGATAATCTTTGAAGGATTATCGGAGCTGCCTCCTTTTAATCCGGAACAATCTATCGAAAATACGCCGCAAAGCATTTTAGATTTCAGAGCAGCTGTGTTGAACGCAGAATGCCGGGGAATAAGAGGTCTTTACTTTCAGAACGCTTTTACCGTTGCCAGCTCTTCCAGCAGGCGGGCCAGTCCTTTCCCTTTGAATTCGATGGCGTCTTCATAGGAGAGCGAGTGGGTATTCGACATGAAGGTGAAATCCATCTGGCCATTGAAGCTGCTGACGAAAAGGGTATTGGGATTGCGCCAGGGGAAGGCGACGGTAAGGCTGTAAATAGTCTCCAGCTTAAAGGACCGGTAGTCTGTCGGTATATTGAGCCGGCCCAGATTGGAAAAAGTGAAATCGTGCCCACCTTCGTCGGTCATCAGGTGCTTTACCAGTTTTTTGACGGAGGGGTGGAAATGTTCCCCGGAGAGTAAAATATCATATCCGTTGAGGGCAGCCACTTTTTGTGTGATATCCTTTTTTAGCTGTCTTGCCTTGCTCCAGAAGTTCGCCCTGGCATCTCCCGCGACCGACAGCTCGATGATCGGCGCGAAAGCGAACATCATATCGTCTTTTATAGCGGGAATCATTTTCCGGATATTCACCGGGCAGAGGAGCTTGTTATGGCCGCGTTCTTTTTTTACCCGGACAAAGCCTTCGAGGAAGGCAACGCAGAGGGCGGCATAAACAGACACCCCTTCCGTCCTGCAACGTTCTTCGAGAAGGCCGGAGACCTTGCCGTTCAATTTCCAATGGACGACATAATCTTTACCGGCAGCGGCAAATTTCGGCGGGGGTTTGATAGAGAAGAGTATCCGCGCGAAAAAGGAGAGCAGAGTGGTCTTGAACTGGTTCCCTTTCTTTTTAAGGACCGACGGAGGAATCATATCCCGTACATGGTTAAATACTTTATAGGGAGGCATGGCCTGATCAGGCTGGTCGAGGAGCGACAATATTTCCCTGAGCAGGGTGATGCAGCTCATGCCGTCCGAGATACAATGAGGGCTGACAAGGAGCAGTTCGGAGACCATGATGCCGTGGATCCAGATAAGCCGGAACAGGGGGCCCTGTTTCAGGTCAAAGGGGTTCTTCCACTCCGTCTCGGATACAGCCAGCCAGTCATCCTCGGAAATACGGTCAATCAGTTTGATGGGGATGGGGGAGACTTTGCCGTTGGACACGAAGTAGGGTCTGCCCCGCCGGTCTTCGTGGATACCGGCCTGCAGGAGGGGATGTTTGGATTGTACTCGGTCGAGGGCGCAACGAAGGCTCTCCCGGGTCAGATGGCCGCGCAGCCTGGCTGTGAAGACGCAGTTGACCGGTGTCTCTCCATTCGCGTACATGATCCTTTCTCCAAGGATAAGGTTTCTTTGTTTCATACATCTAGTTTTAAAAATAGTGACTCCATGGCTTTTTGCCGGATCGTCAAAGCATCGGCATAGGGCACGCAATCTTCATTGGACAGGAAACAGAAATCCATTTTCCCGTCGAAGGTGGTGGTAACGATCCCGGTGGGGTCTCCGAAAGGCCCGATCACCGTGGGACTATAAACGGTGCCGACTTCGAAGGTGTCGTATTGCTTGTTTATTTCCAGCCGGCCCATATTGGAGAAGAGCAGGCCGAACCCGGGCTTGCTATACCGGAGGAGTTTCAACAATGGCCGGAGGGTGGCGTGTGCATATTCCATGGGCACCAGGTATTCGGCGGCATTGAGCTTTCCCATTTTCTCCGAAGCATCTTTCTGCATCTTTACCGCCCGGTCCCATATGCTCTCTTCTTTGTTTTCTTCCATGGGTAAGGTAATGGCCATGGCAAAGGCGAAGAGGTCATCTTTTTGCAGGGCGGGAAGATATTTGCGTATATCCACGGGGCAGGTGATCTTATCGTATTTGTCGCTGCCTCTTACGGACTGGAAGGCGGTAAGGAAGGCGGCGCACAGGGCGGTGTTGACGGTGATGTTGAGATCCCTGCAAAAATCGAACAGGGCAGAGGAAGCGGCCTTATCCAGTTTCCAGTTGATCGCATAATCTTTTCCCCGGGACAGGGAGGGGCCGTTCTTCCTGTTGATGAAGGCAGACCGGATCGAGAGGATCATCAGCGCCATTAAAGATTGCAGGCGGGCCTTTCGGCGGGTGGCCCTGTCGACGGTGATCCCGGCAAGGAGTTTTTCCGGGGTAATGAAGTCCATTTCCTTGCCCGTGCATAGGTTGGGTCGATCCCATAGGGAGAGGATCTCCTGCATCAGACAGACGGCGGAGCCGCCGTTGCAAATGGAATGATGAAAGACCATGAGCAGATCGGAGACCGAGGGGGATTGAAGCCATACCATCCGGATCAGAGGCCCCTGGTCCATGTCGAAGGGAGTTACCCATTCATGTCTTGATTGCAGCAGCCAGTCGTCATCCGATGTGCGGTTGACGATGTTTACCGGAATAGCGGGCGGCTGGTCGACGGTGGTAAACCAGGGAAAGTCTCTTTTGTCTTTTACGATCCGGGAGCGTAACAGGGGATGGCGGGCCTGGACTTTTGTCAATGCCTGCTGAAGATTTTCCAGGGAGGGGCTGCCATTGATCTTGACCGTGAGGACAGCGTTAAAAGGCAGATGGCCGTCGCCGTATATAAATCGTTCCAGGAAAAACAGTTTTCTCTTCATAAAGGAAGTTTGTACTTTTTTAGGATGACTGTACATTTTTATGCTGCCGGAGTCTGCATCCTGGAGGTGGCGGCGACCTCTTCCAGGTGAGCAACGGCCTTCTCATTCCCACCGGCAGCCAGGAAGTGATTGCGCTGTCTTGCTGCGCCCAGCCGGTATTTTTCATTTTCCAGTAGTTTCCAGACGGCCGCTTTGAGGTCATCGATGCGCATCCTCTTATAGCGCAGCTGCAGTCCGCATCCTGCGGCTTCAACGAGGGAGGCCGTGTGGAAATGGTCGTACGCGATGGGGGTGATGAGGATGGGCAGGGCATTCAGGATGGCGTCATTAACGGTGTTGAAGCCTCCGTGGCAGATGACGGCGCTCACCTGTTGCATCAGCCGTGATTGCGGAACATAGGATTGGGCCAGGAAATTGGGGGGCCATTCGTCCAGGATGTTCGGATCGGTAGCGGCGATGAAATTGAGCGGCTGGTGGGCAAATGCCTGTACCATCTTTTTAAAGAAGTCTTTCCGGACGTCCACCAGGAGGGTGCCCAGGGACACTAAGATCCGTGGGCCTTTCATTGTTTGCAGCCGGTCCCAGTCGAAGGGGGTGTGGTCGGGTCTTCCTTTGACGGGTCCGACGAATTTCATGTGTGGGGGAGGATCGGGGATGCCGGCAAATTCTTTCGAGGTAAAGACCATGTTCATGCGCC